>ERZ780167.726-NODE-726-length-32573-cov-6.404391_pt1 | contig 32573 bp, 27 predicted proteins | sample MGYA00510982_ERZ780167 | MGnify/ENA primary metagenome ERZ780167 (study PRJEB29588, sample SAMEA2146107) | human gut metagenome | biome: human gut; feature: human-associated habitat; material: faeces | place: Denmark | collected 2008/2010 ... | reverse complement strand
GCAGCTATTCGGTTATGAGCAAGTAGCGAAGCGGATTGCGAATATCCGCTTTGACCCGAATCAAGCAAGTCACCTGCTTCCATTGCGCGAAGCAATAAGCAGGGGGTTGGGACTTACTTGATTCGGTTAAAAAAACAAGGGAGATGAAAAAATGAATGAAATTATAGCTTTACAGAAATATGAAAACGAAGCACAACTTGCAAAAGAGCTGATTCGAGGCTTTTGGCTGGCTCATGGTGATTATGTTATAACCGACGAAGAGGCCGCGGAGAATCTTGCTGCCTGGACAGACAAAGGGCATATGTTTTATTTTATCTTAAAAGAAGAGATCCCCATTGGATTTGTGCATCTCGGAAGCCGCGGGGCGGAAGTTGACTGGATCGAAGATCTTTTCGTACTTCCGGAATACCAGGGAAACGGATACGGAAGTCATGCGATTGCGCTGGTCGAAGCCGAGATAAAAAAGTATTCTGAATCTGTCTATCTTGAGGTAGCTGCGCGAAATTTTGGAGCGATGAAACTCTATCATAGATTGGGATATCATTGCCTGAACACTGTGACGTTACGCAAAGATTTTCAACCGGAGAATTTTGAAGTGATTCGCAGCGAAGAGCTTTTGGGGTATCCGTTGGAAGTTAAGAAGTATATTAAGTAGAATCTCACGCCGATTTGCGTAGCAAATCCAGACCTCCCCACCGCCCGCCTCAATGTCAGCCCGGAAGTGCGTCGGTGTCGTCTGGGACTGTGCCCCAGGGCACAGTCCCAGGCGGCGCAGGTGCACTTCCGGGTGTCCGTTTTTTAAACAACCGCAACCCCCGCCATCCCCAGTACCGCCGCAATCGCAAACAGCACCAGCAGATGCACCGGATAAAACGCATAAAACGGATACTTCAGATTCAATCCTCGTTTTCCGTTATAAAAATGCACCGGGATCATCGCCAGAAAACAGGTGATTTCATTCAGGCTCAGCAGCGTAAGTACGGCGCAGCCAATTCCAATACAATACATCTTATTGTTACGCAGGTTATACATCAGAACAATCGTCAGAATTCCCATCGCACTGTAATCGGTTTTCAGCAGTGTAGCAACAGTGCATGCCGCTACGATCACCAGCAGTTTTCCAATGGAAACTTTCCAGTTGGCTCCCCGCCAGTTTGTACCGTCCTGATGCGTTTTTTCATCAATCTTCTGCAGGAAAATCATCATCACAAGGCCGATAAACAGAGTGAAAAATACATTCTGATAATTCAGATAAAACGGTTTTCCCGCAAATGCAAGGTCAAACGGAACTTCTGAAACCAGTGCGAAAATACCAAGATTCAGAGCATACTTTTTCACATCATGTGTATGTAGAAATCCCTCAATTAACAGAAAACAGAAAATTGGAAAACTGATTCGTCCGATGGCACGCATAATCATGTCCGCGTAATAAATCACAGCTGTGTTTCCTGTGGAGAGAAATGATGCGCCTCCGTCCGAAGCGTTCACCGCATCCAGAAGACCACGGGAAATCAGGATTCGGTCGAAAAGTACAGCTGCAGTGTGGTCGATCAGCATACAGACCATCGCAATGATTTTCAAGGTACTGCCGGGAATTTTACCGGCGCTTTTTACGGGTTTCGCAGTAGTAGCTGCCATATAAAACATCCTTTCTGGAACGCAAACGAAAGGCAGACTGTGCAAGCCGTCTGCGGATCAGGTTCCTGTAACGACAAACAGCAGAAAATCCTGCTGTTTTGCCAGAGTTGTAATACTATAATTATACGTTCTGAGGAGGTTAATGTCAAAGAAATAAATGGTTTTCATCACTGGCTGTTTTTGCGTATTTTCTTCTGCGTCCTGTGGTAAATCACAGGCAGAGACAGAAAAAACAGTTCTGAAATAACGCAGAGTATGGCAGAATCTGCCAGTCGGGTAAATGAAAATAGAAAGCGTCTCCGGGCTCATCCCAAAACGAACGGGGCAGCGTACCAATTCGTAAACCAGAATTGGTACGCTGCCCCGTATTTTAAAATACATCCAGGTCTTTTCCGTTCACGACATATCCGTCATACCCTGCATCCCGGATTTCATCCAGTATCGCAGTATCGCGCCATGCCATCTCGGCGGCAAGGTTTTTGTGGTTATCCTGTACATTCATATGGTAAATCCGGTGATACGTAACGAGCAGTTTCGGATTTGCCTTTTTTGCAACACCGGCAAGATCCGTGCTTAACGTATGCACTTCCCGGTGGTATTTCTGCCATTTTGGTTCGCGGCAGGAGATTCCGGCGGCGTATTCCACTTCGTGCAGCAGGATATCACAGCCTTTCGATTTTTCTGCCACGAGATCCAGCGGAGCGGTATCGCCGGTGATGACGATTGTGCGGTCCGGTGTGGTGAATTTATAGCCGTAGCATTCCAGTGTTCCGTGGCTGACCGGAAAAGCCTCCACCGTAACCAGGTCATCCCGGTAGACAATGCCGGATTCAATTTCTGTTACCTCAACGCGGTAGCCGGATTCGTTTGCTTTTTCGAAACCGTGAATTCGGAAATCAATGTCGGTTTCATAGGCCTGTAAGATATGATCGGTCATGTGCTGTAAGCCCTTTGGCCCGAAAACTTTCAATGGAACCGGGCGCTCCAGCACCCACGGAGTAAAAATCAGATCCGGGTACCCTGCGGTATGGTCTGTGTGAAGGTGCGTACAGAAGGCAACGGTCAGAAGATCCGGCCGCAGGGCATCCACGCCGTTAAAATAGGCGGCTGAGGCCTGGCGGACAACGCCAGGGCCAAAATCTACCAGATAAGCACGGTCACCGACCACGACAGCGGAGGAAGGTCCGTTGGCATTCGGACACGCATTTGGTGTGCCGGTTCCGAGAAGAACAAGTTTTGTCTGCATTCTTTCTCTTTTCCTTTTCTTTTTTTGTTTCTGTTTCTGTTTATGATTTTCTGTTACGATTTCTGCTTTTGCCTTATTTCTCTTCTTTTGATTCATTGTTTTGGGTTTCCGGAAGATGCTTAATGGAAATTCCGGTAAATCCATAGAAAATACTGAAAACCGGGGTCAGGTAAAGCAGGAATAAGTACGGGAAAAATGCCGACCATGCAACACCAAGTGTGCCGGCCATGTATACGCCGTAGCCATGCCATGGAATCATAGGACCAGCCATAGTTCCGGAGTCTTCGAGGCAGCGGGAAAGAATTTCCGGTGCAACCTTGCGCTCTTGAAAGACAGGTGCCATCAGACGGCCGGTCAGAACGTGTGCCATCGGCTGGGAGCAGCTGATGAGGCTGGTCACGTAACCGACAATCATCGTTGCCAGGATCATACTTCCATCGCTGTTGATTCTCTTTACAATCGCTTGAAGAATGTGATCCAGTACACCGAGTTTTTCCAGCATGCCGCCCATGCCGACAGCAAAGCAGATAATGGCTACGTACTGGAGCATGCTTCCCATGCCGCCGCGGTTTAAGATAGATTGTAATACCGGTTCTTCGATTGTGGTTGTGTAACCGTTGTAAGCTGTGCGGATGATGCCCTGCAGAGTATCGTGCTGCACAAAATAGGAAACAAATCCGGCAGCGAAGCTGGAAAGGCCAAGTGCAGAGATCGCATTTACTTTGCAGAGGAGCAATACAATAATCAGGATGGCAGGGATCATGGTAATCCATCCGAGCTGGAATTCATCGTTTAAAGCATCGATGTAAACGGTAATGCTTCCCTCGGTATAGCTTCCGCTGGTCTGCTGGAAACCGAGAATAGTAAAAAGAATTAAGGTAATTACATACGTTGGAAGGGTGGTCCAGAGCATCGAGCGGATATGATCGCCAAGTTTGGCATCTGCAACGGCCGGAGCAAGGTTTGTGGTATCGGAAAGAGGACTTAATTTGTCACCGAACATGGCACCGCAGATGACAGCACCGGCTACCATGCCAGGATGGATACCCATGGCGTTTCCGATCGCCATCATGGCAACACCTGCGCTTCCGACGGAACCATAGGAAGTACCGGTTACAATACTCAAAATGGAGCAGAACAGCAGCGTCAGAGGCAGCAGCCAGGACGGGTTAATCATTTTTAAGCCCCAGGAAATGATGGTGGCAATGGTGCCACTCTGCAGCCAGGTGCCGATCATGACACCGATGGCCATCAGAAGGCAGAGCGTCGGGACGACCATACGGATGGCATCGTATGCGCCGGCAACAATTTTGGCGTAAGAAATACCGAAAATTTTACAAAACAGATAGATAAAAATCCAGCTTGCAAACAGGCCGATCATAGGACCGCCGGTTTTCAGGCGGATACAGACTGCGACGGATACGATGATCAGCAGCAGCAAAAGCAGTGACTGTGGCAGATTGAGTTTTTTTTCTTTCGTTCCACTCATAAAAAAATCCCCCATTCATAGGTAAAATGATTTGCCCATTCAACGCGTTAAAGTAGAAAAGACATGTAATATATTATAATGGTGAAATGCAGAAAAAGCAAGGGAAATTCTCTTGATTTTTTGTTCTATGGTTGCTATAATAAGCGTGAGTGTGGGGCGGAGGATAAACTTCGGCCCTTTTGCAGCTAACTATAAACGGAATCAACAAGATAAAGAGGTTAAATCAATGACAAGAATAGACATTATTTCAGGTTTCCTGGGCGCAGGAAAAACAACCCTGATCAAAAAACTCCTCGGAGACGCACTGAAAGGCCAGCAGGTTGTCCTGATCGAGAACGAATTCGGTGAAATCGGAATCGACGGAGGCTTCTTAAAAGATGCCGGTATCGAAATCCGTGAAATGAACTCCGGCTGCATCTGCTGCTCTCTTGTAGGAGACTTCGGCGCAGCGTTAAAAGACGTTATCACCAAATATCACCCGGACCGCATCATCATCGAGCCGTCCGGCGTAGGTAAACTCTCCGACGTCATCAAAGCGGTAGACGGCGTAGAAAAAGAAGCAGGCGTAGCCCTGAATTCCGCAACAACCGTAGTCGACGTTATGAAATGCAAAATGTATCTCAGAAACTTCGGCGAATTCTTCGAGAATCAGGTAAAGAGCGCAGGAACCATCATCCTGAGCCGTACCGATAAAGCCGATACGGAAAAAGTAGAGGCAGCTGTAAAAATGCTCCGCGAACTGAATCCGGAAGCACACATTATTACCACACCGGTTGAAGTACTGGGTGGTAAGAAAGTACTCGATACGATGGAAGGTGCCATCATCAACCTTGCGCAGGTAGAAGAGGAAGAGCATCATCACCATCATCATGACCACGACGAGTGCTGCTGCGGCCATGACCACGATGAGGAGCATGAGCACCATCATCACGATCATGATGAGGACGAACATGAACATCATCATCACGACCATGACGGCGAGTGCTGCTGCGGCCACGATCACGACGAGGAGCATGAGCATCATCACCACGACCATGATGACGAGTGCTGCTGCGGCCATGATCACGACCATGAGCATCATCATCACCACGATGACGAGTGCGGATGCGGTCATGATCATCATCACCATCATCACGCAGACGAAGTTTTCACAAGCTGGGGTCAGGAGACTGTGAAGACCTTCACCAAAGAGCAGATCGAAGGCATCTTAAAGAAACTTTCCGAGGATACCGCTTATGGTATGGTTCTTCGTGCCAAAGGTATGGTAGCAGGCGCCGATGGACAGTGGATCTATTTCGATATGGTTCCGGAAGAGTACGAAGTACGTGACGGAGCACCGGAATTCACCGGAAGAATCTGTGTCATCGGTTCCAAATTAGCAGAAGATAAGCTGGCAGAGCTGTTCGGACTGTAAAAATACAAAGTAGCTGCGAAAATTACGGTCCGCAGGGTACCTGTGAACTGTAGTGAAGCTGCCGCATCAGAAACAAAATCCGATGTGGCAGCTTTTTTCTTGATTTAGAGACAAAGCAAAAGGTACGCCCGGAATCTCAGACACAAAAGCAAGTGCAGAAAGATTCCGGGAGTACGTCAAAGACAACGGAGGTACAAAATGTACGAAGAAGACGAAGTAGAAATTCCGATTTATCTCATAACAGGATTTCTGGAGAGTGGAAAAACCTCTTTTATCAATTTTACCGTAGCACAGGACTATTTCCAGATCGACGGACCGACCCTTCTGATCACAACCGAAGAAGGTGAGGTAGAGTATGACGAAAAAGAACTGCTCAAACACAATACAGTACTGGAAATCGTAGAAGGACCGGAGCAGTTTACTTTAGATTACCTGAAAAAACTGAACCGTAAATATCGCCCGGAGCGTATTATTCTGGAATACAATCCGCTCTGGAGTGTAAAAAAACTGGAAGAAATGGAGCTGCCGCGCGGCTGGGGCATTGTACAGGAGATTGTGACGGTCGATGCAAGCTGCTTCCAGATTTATATGCAGAATATGAAATCTGTTTTCATGGAGATGGCAAAAAATGCCGATATGGTCATGTTCAACCGCTGCCGTCCGGAAGATCCGCTTCCATCCTTCCGCCGCAGCATCAAAGTAGTCAACCAGGCGTGCGACGTTCTGTTTGAGAATGAAGAAGGCGAAATTGACAACATTTTTGAGGATCAGATGCCGTTTGATACCGATGCCGATGTGATCGAAATCGACGATGCCGATTACGGAATCTGGTATGTCGATATGGGCGACAACCCGGAGCGTTACGAGGGCAAGACTGTTCATTTCCGCGGTATGGTATTAAAGAGCAAGGATGTCGGAGCCGATTTTTTTGTTCCGGGTCGTATGGCAATGACCTGCTGTGCAGATGATACTTCTTTTATCGGCTATGTCTGCAAATGCGCAAGCGCCAAATCTCTCGTAATGGGTTCCTGGGTTGACGTGACTGCAACGGTAAAATGGGGCTATATGAAGGTTTACGATGGCGAAGGCCCGGTTCTGTATGCAAAAGAAATCAAACCGGCCAAGAAACCGGAGAGCGAACTGGTATACTTTAACTAAACATTGCCGAAGCATTTCAGCGAATAAAAGAGCAGGAAAAAGGCTGCTCTTTTGTTCGGGTTCTTTCTTTATGACAGATGGAAAAACAATATATCATTTTTCGGTGCGGCGAAGCAGCTATTCGGTTATGCGCAAGTAGCGAAGTGGATGGAGAATATCCGTTTTGACCGTGACGTGAACAAAAACTGCGCCGGAAAATGGTCTGATGACAGGAGAATTTATGTATATTATAGTAGGTCTGGGAAATCCAACGCGCCAGTACGAAGGGACGAAGCACAATGTCGGATTTGATACCATCGATTATCTGATCGATGAATATCAGATCCCTTCCTCCGGTACAGGCCACAAGGCTCTGTTCGGAAAAGGCATGATCGCAGGTCAGAAGGTTATCGTTGCAAAGCCGATGACGTATATGAATCTGAGCGGTGAGTCTGTGCGGGAGCTGGTGAACTATTACAAAGTGGATCCGGAGAGCGAGCTGATCGTGGTTTACGATGATATCAGCCTGGCGCCGGGACAGATCCGTATCCGCAAAAAAGGAAGCGCGGGCGGCCACAATGGCATCAAAAACATCATCGCCAATCTTGGCACCGACCATTTTATGCGTGTGAAGGTCGGCGTCGGTGAGAAACCGAAAAACTGGGATCTGGCGGACTACGTGTTAAGTCCGTTTACGAAAGACGAACGTCCCCTTGTAAATCTGGCGATCGAGCATGCGGCAAAAGCAATCGAGCAGATGCTGAACGGGGATGTGGACGCAGCTATGAACGAGTATAACCGCAAATCTGCAAACCCGGCAGAGTAAGGAAAATGAAAGCGTTATTAGAACCGATCAAAGAAATTGCCCGTTTTGACGAGCTGTTCCGTGATCTGAAAAAAGGAACCGCAGGTGTGACGGTGATCTCGGGCTGTCTGGAAAGCCAGAAAGCCCACATGATTGCAGGTCTCTCCGAGGATGCCCCGGTGCGGCTTCTGATCGCGGAAAATGAATTAAAAGCAAAAGAATTATATGAGGATTACCGGCTGTACGATGCGGAGACGCTGTATTATCCGGCGAAGGACCTGATTTTCTATCAGGCAGACATTCACGGAAATCTGCTGATCCGGCAGCGGCTTCAGGTGATCCAGGCACTTCTTGAGCGGAAGGAAGTTACCATCATCACCAGTGTAGGGGGATGTATGGACTTTCTTCTGCCTCTTGGCGTGTTCGAAAAACATTGCATCCATCTGCGCAATGACAGCGAACTCGATCTGGATAAAATAAGAAAAGAGCTGGTGCGGCTCGGCTATGAGAGTACCTTTCAGGTGGAGTCGACCGGCCAGTTTTCCGTCCGCGGCGGCATTCTCGATATTTATCCGCTGACGGAACAGAACCCGATCCGGATTGAGCTCTGGGGCGATGAGATAGATTCCATCCGAAGCTTCGATGCGGAGAGCCAGCGGTCGATTGAAAACCTCGAGGAAATCACAATCTATCCGGCATCGGAGCTGATTTTAACAGAGAATACGATTGCGCGCGGTGTGAAAGCGATTAAAAAAGAGGCAAAAGCGCAAAGCACAAAGTTCCGCGACAAGATGATGACGGAGGAAGCGGCGCGTATCCGCCATGCGGCAGAGGAAATCTGCGATCAGATCGGCGAGGGCGAAATTCTGCAGGGAGCGGAGCAGTATCTTCATTATTTTTATCCGGAGACCGTCTCGTTTCTTGAGTATCTGCCGGAGAACAGCCGCATTTTCCTCGATGAGCCGAACCGCATCATCGAGTGTGCCGATGCGCTGGAAGCAGAATTTCAGGAGAGCGTGAGCCACCGTCTCGAAAAGGGATACCTCCTGCCGGGACAGGCGAAGCTGATGTGCAGTACGGCGGAGCTTGTGGCAAAACTGAACCGCCGCGGCTGTGTTGCCGTATCGCTGATGGAGCCGCAGAAGGGCGAGTGGAATATCCGTGACGAATTCAGTGTGACGGTGAAATCGGTCAATTCGTATAACAATCAGTTCCCGCTTCTGGTAAAAGATCTGAAATCCTGGAAAAAAGCGGGTTACCGTATTGTACTGGCGAGTCCGTCGCGGACGAGGGCGCAGCATCTGGCAGAGGACCTGCAGAATGAGGAGATTCCGGCCTTCTACAGCGAGAATGAGGAGCGTGTTCTGAAACCGGGCGAGGTCATGCTGATCCACGGCGCGGCCCGCAGAGGCTTTGAATATCCGATGCAGAAATTTGTGCTGATTACAGAGACGGATATTTTTGGAAAAGAGAAGAAGAAAAACCGGAAGAAATCGGAGTATTCCGGTCAGAAAATCCAAAATTTTGCGGATCTTTCGATCGGTGACTATGTCGTGCACGAGAGCCACGGTCTTGGTATTTACCGCGGTATCGAAAAAATTGAGATGGACCGCGTAACGCGTGATTACATGAAAATCGAGTATGCGGGCGGATCGAACCTCTATGTGCTGGCCACCCAGCTTGATACGCTGCAGAAGTATGCGTCCGGCGAAGCTGCAAAGGTGCCGAAGCTGAATAAAATCGGCGGTCAGGAATGGAATAAGACGAAAACACGGGTTCGCCATGCGGTAAAAAATATTGCACAGGATCTCGTGAAGCTGTATGCCGAGCGGCAGGCGTCATCCGGCTATCAGTTCGGAAAGGATACGATCTGGCAGAAGGAATTTGAGGAACTGTTTCCGTTTGAGGAGACGGACGATCAGCTTGCGGCGATCGAGGCGACAAAGGCGGACATGGAGAGCAAAAAGATCATGGACCGCCTGATCTGCGGCGATGTCGGATACGGCAAAACCGAGGTTGCAATCCGTGCAGCGTTCAAGGCAGTACAGGAGAGCAAACAGGTCGTCTACCTCGTTCCGACCACTATTCTGGCACAGCAGCATTACAATACGTTCGTTGAGCGCATGAAGGACTTTCCGGTGCGCGTTGATCTTCTGTGCCGGTTCCGCACGCCGGCAGAGCAGAAAAAAACGCTGGAGGATCTGAAAAAAGGACTCGTGGATATTGTCATCGGAACACACCGCGTTCTGTCGAAGGACGTAAAGTTCAAAGATCTTGGCCTTCTGATTGTCGATGAGGAGCAGCGGTTCGGCGTGACGCATAAAGAAAAAATCAAACAGCTGCAAAAAAATGTGGATGTTCTGACACTGACGGCGACGCCGATTCCACGTACCATGCACATGAGCCTGATCGGCATCCGGGATATGAGTGTGCTCGAGGAAGCACCGCAGGATCGCCAGCCGATCCAGACCTTTGTCTGTGAATACAATGAAGAAATGGTCCGCGAGGCGATTAACCGTGAACTTGCGCGGGGCGGGCAGGTTTACTATGTCTATAACCGCGTCCAGTCGATTGCGGATATGGCGAACACGATCCAGAAGCTCGTGCCGGATGCAAATGTAGGCTTTGCGCACGGACAGATGAAAGAGCGTGAGCTGGAAAAGATCATGTACGGCTTTATCAACGGAGAGATCGATGTGCTCGTGTCAACAACGATCATTGAGACAGGACTCGATATTTCGAATGTCAATACCATGATTATCCATGATTCCGACCAGATGGGACTGTCACAGCTCTATCAGCTCCGCGGCCGCGTCGGACGGTCGAACCGGACTTCCTACGCATTTCTGATGTACCGCAGAAACAAGATGTTGAAGGAAGTGGCGGAGAAGCGTCTCCATGCGATCCGTGAATTTACGGAGATGGGAAGCGGCTTTAAAATTGCAATGCGTGATCTTGAGATCCGAGGCGCCGGAAATCTGCTGGGCGCAGAGCAGTCGGGCCATATGGAATCGGTTGGATACGATCTCTATTGTAAAATGCTCGCAGAGGCTGTCCAGGAGGCGAAGGGCATCGCACCGGCAGAAGCGTTCGAGACAACGATTGATCTGAATGTCAGTGCCTATATTCCGGACAGCTACATCAGCAACGAGTCTCTGAAGCTTGACACCTATAAGCGAATTGCGGCGATTGAAAATAAGGAAGAGTATGAGGACATGACGGAGGAGCTGACCGACCGCTTCGGGGAACCGCCGAAAAATGTACAGAATCTTCTGGCTGTTGCAGAACTGAAAGCGCTGGCGCACTGTGCGTATGTGACGGAGCTGAAACAGATGGGCGATTCGGTACGAGTCACCTTACAGCAGCATGCAAAAATCGATGTGGCGCGGATTCCGGAGCTGCTGCAGAAATACCGAGACGAACTGAAATTCCAGATGGAGTCGCTGGCGTTTGTCTACACGCCGCGGCGGAGAAATTCAAAGGAAAAGATCGATCTGCTGGAGAAGAGCCATGCACTGGTGGAAGATCTGCTGCAGATCACACAGGAGTGAAATACTCGCATAACCACAAAATCGTGTGAAAAAGGCGTGAACAGGGAAGAAAAAAGTTGCCCTGTATCAACAAAAAGGGTATAATAGGAAAAGCGTTTATAAAAATCGATGCAGGACCGGAAATTCGAACGTGTAAAAAGAAAAACTCTTTTTGAGCATACATTTCGCCCTGCATGAGGAGGAAGTAATGAAAAATTTAAAAGCAAAAGCAGTCTGCGTTATGCTGAGTGCTTCGATGGCAGCGATGGGACTGACTGGCTGCGGTTCCGACAATGTGGACGGAACAAAAACGGCAATTACTGTAAATGACGAGTCGATTACACTCGGACAGGCAAATTTCATGCTGAGATATCAGCAGGCAACCATGTACAATTATTATTCCAAGATGTACTCGATGTACGGAATGCAGATGCCGTCTGAGATGTACGACAAGGAAGGCGACGATGGAAAGACTACCGGGGAAACGTTCAAGGAGCAGTCTCTTGATACGATCGAAAAAGAGCTTCTGATGCGGCAGCACGCAGAGGAATACGGAATTTCCCTGACAGACGAGGAAAAACAGCAGGCGAAAGAGGCTGCACAGGCATTCGCAGATAAGAACGGTGACGATGTGATGAAAAAGCTGCACGCAACCGTTGAGGACATCCAGGATGCACTGGAGCTGTATGTTATTCAAACCAAAATTTATGATCCGATCATCGCAAATGTAGATACCGAGGTATCCGATGAAGAGGCAAAGCAGACCTCCATCAGCTACATCACGGTATCCACAGCAGGAACCGAGAAGGATGACGATGGAAAAACGATTGATTTGACGGACGAGGAAAAAGCGGCAAAGAAAGAAATCGCACAGAGATTCCTGGATCTCTTAAAAGAGTCTGAGGATCCTGCAGCCGCATCGTTTACCGATCTGCGCAAGGAGCTGAACGATCAGTTAAATGCGGAGAATACCGCAGATTCCACCGATTCTGCCGACAGCTCCGATGAGAGCAGCTCTTCTTCCGATGCTTCCGACACAAGCGCATCCGACGCTTCAAGCGCGAGCACATCGAGCAGTTCCGACAGCGATTCCTCCTCAGAAGTTTCATATCTGACCTCTTCCGAGACATCCTTTGGAACCGGATCGGAGAAAGACGATGACGATACCTGTTCTCTTGGAGATAAAGTAGCGGAAGAAGCAGCAAAGCTGAAGGATGGCGAGTATTATGACGGTGTCATCGAAGGCGACGATGCATATTATGTGATCCGTGTAGATAAAGCATTCGACGAGGACAAAACCGAGTCCAGAAGACAGACTATCATTTCCAACCGCAAATCGGATAAGTACAACGATACATTGGATGGATGGGTAAAGGAGAGCGATATCAAGGTCGCATCCAACTGGAAAAAACTTGAAGTAACGGACGCAGATCTGTATACGATGACAGTTGACAGCGCTTCTACAGATTCCACAGATGGAACCACAACCGACAGTACAACAACGGACAGTACCGCAACGGACAGTACAACGTCTGACAGCACGACATCAGGCAGTACCGAAACGACATCGACAAGCAGCACAGGCACTGCTTCAACGTCTTCAAGCACTGCAGAATAAAAGCATACGATACAGGACAAACGGCAGCCGGATCCGGGAGAGGGGTCCGGCTGCTTCGCGATTTTTCTTCCATTTCGCATGGCTCTGAATCGTTACAAAAAAAAGAAAATAATAGGGAATTTGTAGAGTAAATTGACAATAGTAAGAAGTCCATTTATAATGAAATTACAACCAGAGTGTGTCTCACAAATTGCGGAAATAATTTTCAGGCATGCTCTAATGTTCAGGCGAAAACGATGTACCAGGAAAGAAGGTGGAGAAATGAAGAAGGCAGTAATTTCCGTACTTGTCGGTACAGCAGTATTGGCTTTCGTTGCGTGTGGAAAAAATGCTGCAACGGAAAACAGTTCCGATTCGGGTGTTTCAACGGTATCGACATCCGCACAGGTGGAAAATGGACAGAAAGCAACCCGTGTGAACCAGGGAACAAATTTGTCTCCGGGGTCACCGAAGAATACCCCGTCCGGTGGGGGGAACAGCTCGGGCAGGACACATCATTCGGAGACGCATCATTCGGAGACGCATCATTCGGAAATACATCATTCAGACGCGCATCATGATTGAGAATGTCGGGGTTTGCTGAACATTCGTGAACAGAAACAGACGAAGGGGTATCCAAAACGGATACCTCTTTTTTTACTTGTCGGGAAAACAATACAATGCTATACTGAACATGAATTTGACGCGAAAAGCGCGGCGGGTTCAGAAAAAACAGCCGGGATTTGTCAGTATACGCGGACATGTGCTGCAGGGAACTCGGGCAGAATGGAGAAAAGAAAATGACAAGAGAAGAATTTGAACAGCTTGCCGGAGAAGGTGTCATTTTATTGGATGGCGCAACCGGATCAAATCTGACAAAAGCGGGAATGCCAAAAGGAGTCAGTACAGAACTTTGGGTTCTGGAGCATCCTGATATTCTGGCAAATTTACAGAAGGCTTACGTGGAGGCGGGAAGCCAGATTGTCTATGCGCCGACCTTTGGTGCAAACAGACTGAAATTAGCGGATTATGGAAGAAAAAACGAGGTGGAGGAGCTGAATGCACGCCTGGTGGATATCTCGAAAAAGGCGCTTGCCGGAACAGGTGCGCTGATCGCGGGAGATTTTTCTACACCGGGAAGAATGCTGCAGCCAAAAGGCGATCTCTCTTATGAAGAGCTGCTGGAATCCTACACAGAGCAGGTAACAGCGGTAGCAAATGCGGGCGTTGATCTTCTGGTAGCGGAGACGATGCTGAGCGTGGACGAAACGTGTGTCTTTATGGATGCTGCGCTTTCTGTCTGCGATCTGCCGATTATGTGTTCTCTGACGCTGGAAGCAGACGGTTCTGCCCTGTTCGGCGGAAACGCTGTGGAAGCAGTTGAGACACTGCAGGAAATGGGAGCATCCGCCGTAGGACTGAACTGCTCGGTCGGACCGGATCAGCTTGAGGCAGTCGTAAATTCCATGAAAAAAGTGGCAAGAGTACCGGTTATCGTAAAACCGAATGCCGGCCTGCCGAAAATCACGCCGACCGGTGAGGCAATCTACAGCATGGATGCGCCGACGTTTGCAAAATATATGAACATTCTGGTAGACGCGGGTGCAGGCATTGTCGGCGGCTGCTGCGGAACGACACCGGAGTATATTCGTCTGGTGAAAGAAATGCTGGATGCGAGAAAGTAAATCAAAGATTACAATTCGCAGGAAACTGTGAGATGTAATGAATTCCCCTGTTGCGGACAAAATCCGTACGGGGGAATTTTTTTGCAAAACAGAGTTCAACGATCTGGTCTGATGGACAGTCTGGGTGGAGAAAAAAAGATAGGAAGTCTGGAAAAAGACATGGAATTGTGGAGAAAAGTTTGGTAGAATACGTGTCGTGTGGAAAACTTTCTGCAAGAAAGGATGATGAAGGATGTATCAGAATTATATTTTTGATTTATATGGAACCCTGGTAGATATACATACGAATGAAAAGAAAGCGTATCTCTGGAAAAAAATGAGCCTGTTCTTTGGGATGAAAGGCGCCGCCTATGAGCCGAAAGAACTCCGGATGGCGTATGAGACAAAAATCAAAGAGCAGGAGGCTGCACTTAGAATGGAATGCCGCGGCAGCCATGTACCGGAAATCGACATTGCCGATGTGTTCCGGCAGCTGTTTGAGGATCAAGCTGTTTCGGTAACGGAAGAAGAAATTGCAGATCTGGCGAAAATGTTCCGTGCGATTTCGATAGAAGAACTGAAATTGTTCCCCGGCGTGCCGGAAATGCTGCAGCGTTTAAAAGACGCAGGAAAGAAGGTTTTTCTGCTGTCCAATGCACAGGCGCTTTTCACCGCGCCGGAAATTTCCCTGCTTGGACTGACAAGATACTTTGATGGAATCCTGCTCTCGTCAGATGCCGGTGTGAAAAAACCGGATCCGGCGTTTTATGAGATGCTGCTGAAGCAGTATCACCTCGATCCGGCAGAATGCCTGATGACAGGAAATGACGATATCGCTGACTGCCACGGTGCAGCCTCTGCCGGAATCGCAAGCCGTTACGTGGCAACGCGCCAGTCACCGAAAATCAATGGTCCGCTGCCGGAAAACTGTGAGAAGATCGCGGCGATTGCGGAGTTGTTCTGATTAAAGAGCATTCAGCAGCACTCCTGAAAAAATAATGCGAAAAAATGGGCTGTCGCACTACGTTCATTTTCTTAGTGCAACAGCCCATTTTGCTTATGTCAGGAAAGGAATCCTTCAGTTTTTCCGCATTCCTTTATTCCATCGGAATTTCCGATAGCAGGCATAAATCAGAACACTGCATACCAGCCATCCCGCCGGATAACCAAGTGCAATCGGAATGATGGAATCAAATATATGAGACATCACAAACAGGTAAATCTGGCGGAACACGACGAAGCTTCCGAGCATTACGATCATTGGTGTTCTGGTGTCTCCTGCGCCACGCAGGACGTTGGAATAAACCTGGTTGACGCAGCAGAGAATGTAGAACGGGGATAGCAGATACAGAAACAGGGTTCCGTAACGAATCACAGCTGCCTCCTGGTTAAACAGATAGACCATTTGCGGAGCGAAAATCAGCAGAGGAATCATCATCACAATGGTTACAAGCTCAGCAAGCAGGAATGCGGTTGTAGCACCCTTTTTTGCACGGTCAATGTAGCTGGCACCGACGTTCTGTCCGGTGAAGGTGGTCGAAGCAAGACCAACACTCATCATCGGCAGCATCATAAACTGGTCGATTTTCATGTAGGCACTCCAGCCCGCCATAACATCCGAGCCGAATACATTGATATAGGACTGCACGAAAACGTTGGAAACGGAAGTCACCATCTGCTGGATCGCTGCCGGCAGTCCGACGCAGACGATGCGGTACAGCAAAGACCAGTCCATGCAGAGCTTTTTCCAACAGATGCGGTATGGGCCGTCTGTTGTGGTCAGCACATACAGCGTCAGAACCGCCGAAAGGCACTGTGCAATAACGGTTGCAAGCGCCACACCCTCGATTCCCATGCCGAAGGAAACGACAAACAAAAGATCGAGCACGGTATTGACAACAGCGGAAAAAATCAGGAAATACAGCGGATGGCGGGAATCGCCGACAGCGCGGAGAACGCCGGAGCCCATGTTGTAGAACATCAGACCGGCAACACCGCCAAAGTAAATTTTAAGATACGTTGCCGACTCACGGATGACATCGTCCGGTGTGCTCATCATGCGGAGCATGTACGGCGTGATGAGAATGCCGAGAATGGTAAAGACAATGGAGAGAATAAACGTCATCACCAGTGTCGTGCTGACGGTGCGGCTGACCTTTTCATCCGCCTTTGCGCCATAATACTGAGAGATAATGACACCGGCACCGGTGGAAAGTCCCATGAAAAAGCCGATCAGAGAATTGATGATCGGACCGACGGAGCCGACGGCGGCGAGTGCTTCCTTGCCGACAAAGTTGCCGACAACGATGCTGTCAACGGTGTTGTAAAGCTGCTGGAAGAGATTTCCGGCCATCAGCGGAAGAGAGAAGAGAAGAAGCTGTTTCCAGATAGAGCCCTGGGTCATATCGCGGGCTTTGCTCTTTTGTACTGTTTTCGTCATAGTAGTCCCCTTTTTTACGTTGATTTTACCTTCTTTTTTATTGTAGCACTTTGAAGTTGTGATGGAAATATCCATTTTTGACGTGATTTTCGGACTTTGTTGATATAAACAGCCGAAAATAAAAGTAAAAAGAATTGTTTCTGAAAAAATTGTCTGGTATAATAGGGAGCAGATGCGTAAATGCAAAAACAACAGATGCTTCAAAGACCGGTGCAAAAACGGAAAGATCAGGGGGATTTTGCGGTGGCTTTTTGGAAACTGCGCGTCACAGAACAGGATAGAAAGAAGGTAACCGAAATATGGGAGATTATTTTGTATGCAGTAAAACAGATCCGGTAGTAGAGACAAAGGCGGGAAAGGTACGCGGCTTCCGCCTGAATACGACATACGCGTTTCATGGAATCCATTACGCTGAGGCGGACCGTTTCCAGATGCCACAGCCGGTGAAACCATGGAAAGGAATCAAAAATGCGCTGGCATACGGCTATGTATGTCCGCTTTTAAAGCAGGATGAGCCGAACATGGAGGTGCTGGTACCGCATCGTTACTGGCCGCAGGACGAGCATTGCCAGAACCTGAATGTCTGGACACAGAGTCTTGATCCGGGTGCGAAAAAGCCGGTCATGGTATGGCTCCACGGCGGCGGCTTCAGCGCCGGCTCTGCGATTGAGCATGTGGCATATGAGGGGGATCACTTAAGCGAGTTCGGTGATGTCGTTGTTGTTTCCGTGAACCATCGGCTGAATATCCTCGGCTATCTCGATCTCTCGCCGTTTGGCGAAAAATACAAAAATTCTGCGAATGCAGGAAACGCAGATATGGTAGCTGCATTGCAGTGGGTACATGACAATATCGCGGCATTCGGCGGAGACCCGGAGAATGTTACGATTTTCGGTCAGTCCGGCGGCGGTATGAAGGTGGCAACGCTGATGAATACGCCGGCAGCAGACGGCCTGTTCCAGAAGGGTATCATCGAGAGCGGTGTTTATGAGGCAAAGGTTTATCAGAAAGAGGACGGAGACGGCACCGCGATTGTGAAGGCTCTGTTAAAAGAACTGAATCTGGACGAGTCCGAAGTGGAGAAGCTTGAGACGATCCCGTATTATGAGCTGTCAAATGCGTACAATAAAGTTGAGGCAGAGGTTGCTGCGAAAGGCTGCTATATCGGACAGGGACCGATGGAGAATGGCTGGTTCCGCGGAAATCCGATCAAGTGCGGATTTACGGATCACGCTAAAACGATTCCTGTGCTGGCAGGAACCAACATCGGTGAGTTTGATTTTGGACCGGTTGTGCCGGGAAAACATGAGATGAACCGTGAGGAACAGATTGCGTTCCTGACGAGAAAATATGGCGATGCAACGCCGGAGCTGATTTCTCTTTTTGAAAAAGCATATCCGGACAAAACAATTGCCGACCTGTGGTCTGTGGATACGTTCTTCCGTCCGGCAACGATCGAATTCATTCGTCAGAAATCGGAGTTTACAGAAGCGCCGACTTATTCCTATCAGTTTACCTATGAATTCCCGATCGATGGCGGAAAAGCCGCATGGCATTGTGCCGAGATTCCGTTCGTATTCCATAACATCGACCGCATCGCCGTATGCAATGTCCCGGGCGAAACAGACCGTCTGCAGGAGCGTATGGCCACCGCCTGGATCAACTTTGCCCGCTACGGAAGCCCGGAAACCCCATCCCTCCCGAACTGGCCGGCATGCACCCCGGGGGATGAAGCAACCATGATTTTCGACAGAACCTGTGAAATCCGCCGCAACTTCGATCACGAGCTGGTGAAGAAGCTGGTAGAAACCGAGTATAATCCGATGACACCGGTTGTGGAAGACGAGGAAGAGGACGCGTTCTTTATTCATTGAGGAAAAGCAGGATTTCAGAACGGAAAGCAGAAGTGAAAATCAAAAATAAAAAGCAAAAACAGAAGTGAAAAACAAAATCCGGAACGGATCGAAAAATCGGAGACCGTTCCGGATTTCATTTTTTTTGAAATGGTTACGGCTCCGGTGTTTCCGGGAACGGTTTTGAGCGGCAAAAGCTATACAATTTTAAACGAAAAATGGTATTATAGAAATAATATGTAATGCTGCTTAGAAAGAGGAATAACTACATGTACACATATCTGATTGTAGATGACGAAATGATAGAGCGAAAGGGAATTCGGATGCTGCTTTCGTGGATGAATATCCGGGAGAATATTCTGGAGGCCTCCAATGGGGAGGAGGCACTGGAGGTGTTTGAAAAAGAGAAGATAGACGTACTGCTGACCGACATCAATATGCCGTTCATGGACGGAATTGAGCTTCTTTCCCGGATTCATGAGGAGTATCCGGGGACGGAAACCGTGATTTTCAGCGGGTACGACGAGTTTTCCTACGCGAAAAAGGCGATTTCTTACGGTGTTTCCGCCTATATTTTAAAACCGGTCAACCCGGAAGAATTTAAAAAGGTGGTTGGTGAAATCACCGAAAAGCTTGCAAAGAGTGAGCGCGAGGAAAAACGGAAGGACGAAAGTATGGAGTTTCTGCGGGAGCATTTGCTGTATCTGATGGTCAACGGGCAAAGCCGCAGCACAATGCAGGAGAAAACACAGATGCTTCTCGATATGAGCTTTGTCCGGGATTTCTGCCGTATGGTACTGCTGGAGTGTGCCAACAACTATTTTGAACAGGTAAACAGCGAACAGATTGAAAACTGCGCGTCGCATTCTCGTTACTTCAGTGATGAGTTAGACGCGCAAATTTCTACCCAAAAGAGGAACAAATGTTTGATGTATTCCTATGCATATGGTATACTATTTTTATGAACGAGGAATATTGGAGAAAAGGAGAAAGAAAATTGACAAGCAAGATATATAAAATAGGTTCATTGCAGCAATATAAGTACGTTGTTGTTTTGTCAGAATATAAAGGTAAAATCTTGTTAAGCAGACATAAAAATCGGACAACATGGGAAACACAGGGAGGACATATTGAATTAGGTGAGGAACCATTAGAAGCCGCCAAAAGGGAACTGTATGAAGAATCGGGTGCGATAGATTATGAAATAGAACCACTATGCGATTATTGGGCTGGTGTTGAAGGGACAGATGATTGGGCAAATGGAATGGTATTTTATGCTAAAATTTATACGTTGGGGCAGATGCCGGAAAGTGAAATGATTGAAACAAAACAATTTGATGAACTTCCACAAAATTTGACATATCCTGAAATAACACCGGTATTATTTCAATATTTATTTGAGAAATGAAAATTAAACCTATATTATTCACGGCTATGCCGTGAAAGTGGCTGAAAGCCACATAGTTACTGTGCTTTAACTGAATATTGCTTTTCACCTATCAAGTGAATGAAAAAAGAGCATCCACTTGCAGGGCGTCTTTTTTCACCATTTTGCATGGCTCGAAACGTTCACAAATTCTTCACAAAATAATTAGCACTCAACTCTTGACAGTGCTAATAATAAGTGTTATAGTACAGCTAGAACAAAGGAAGAGGGATACAAAGAGAGGAAAAGAAGAAAACCTCCGGTATCCGGAAGCCTTTCCGTTCCAAAGAAACAGGTAAACAAAAAGATCCGGTGAAAAGAAAAACCGGAGAAAAAGCATGGATCAGGTTCCATGAGAAGAATAAGAAGGAGCGATGACTTATGTTAATGCCTAGTATTTTTGGAGAAAATTTATTTGATGACTTTTTCAACGATTTTCCGTTCTATGATTATGACAAAGAGATGAAGAATACAGAAAAGAAACTGTATGGCCGCAAAGCCAGCCATGTGATGAAAACAGATATTCGCGAGCTGGATAATGGCTACGAGGTAGTGGTTGACCTTCCGGGCTTCACAAAAGATGAAGTTCAGGCCACACTGGAAAATGGTTATCTGACCATCAGTGCAGAGAAAGGTCTTGACAAAGACGAGAAAGAAAAAGAGAGCGGCCGCTACATCCGTAAAGAGCGTTACGCAGGTGCATGCAGCAGAAGCTTCTATGTAGGTGAGGATATTACCGAAGAGGATATCAAGGCTGAATTTAAACACGGTCTGCTGAAACTCTTCGTACCGAAGAAGGAAGCAAAACCGGCTGTGGAGCAGAAAAAGACAATCTCCATTGAAGCAAATCAGAAGAAAAAAAGCAAAAGTGCTGCGGAAAAAGCCGGGCTTAATCCGAAGTATACTTTTGATACCTTCGTTGTCGGCGGTAACAATAATTTCGCCCATGCAGCTTCCCTTGCTGTAGCCGAATCTCCGGGAGAAGTATACAATCCCCTCTTCTTATATGGAGGTGTTGGACTTGGAAAGACTCATTTGATGCACTCAATTGCACATTTTATTCTGGACAAGAATCCAAAGAAAAAAGTCCTCTATGTAACCAGCGAGACATTTACCAATGAGCTGATCGAAGCTCTCAAAAACGGAAAAACCGCCGGAAACGAGTCCGCAATGTCGAAATTCCGCGATAAATACCGTAATAATGACGTACTTTTGATCGATGATATCCAATTCATTATCGGAAAAGAAAGTACACAGGAAGAATTCTTCCACACATTTAACCATCTGCATACATCCGGAAAGCAGATCATCATATCGTCTGATAAGCCGCCGAAAGATATTGAAACTTTGGAGGCCAGACTTCGTACGCGCTTTGAGTGGGGTCTGATTGCTGATATTTCATCACCTAATTATGAAACCCGTATGGCGATTTTACAGAAGAAGATTGAGCTGGATCATCTGGAAAAATACAATATTCCGAATGATGTACTCGAATATATCGCAACGAACGTTAAGACAAATATCCGAGAACTTGAAGGGTCTCTTAATAAACTGATTGCTCTTTATAAACTGAACAACACCGGTTCTATCGATATTGCCCTTGCAGCAGAGGCCTTAAAAGATATCATTTCTTCGGATAATCGCAGAGAAGTTACGCCTGAACTGATTTTGGACATCGTTTCCGAACATTTTGGTGTATCTATTCCTGATCTGAAAGGGAATAAACGTAACGCCGAGATCGTATTTCCGCGCCAGATTGCCATGTATCTGATCCGAAATATGACAGAAACTTCATTAAAAGCAGTCGGTGTCATTCTTGGGGGCAAGGATCACTCTACCATCAAGCATGGGATTGAGAAAATCGAGAACGAATTAAAGGCGGACGAGACTCTTTCTAACACTATTAATATTATAAAGAAGAAAATCAATCCGGCTTAGCCTTATTTTGCCATTTTGGCCGGTGAATAACTATGTGGAAAATCTGCGTCTGACATGTGGATAACTATGGGACAGCCTTGGGAAAACCCCAGGGATTTTACACCTGTCTTTAGAAACGAAAAAGTTTTCAACAGTCGTTCCACATAAAATCCAGTCGAATTCCACAAAGTTTTCAAAGCCAAAATTCCTTGCAAACACTGGGCTAGAGGCACTTTTCCTCTTTTCCACATCCCCTAATACGGCTGAGGCGGAAACTATTTTATTTATTTATCTATCACACACGTGCGAAAGGAGTTATACACATATGAAAATTACCTGCAGTAAATCCAATCTGGTCAAAGGTGTCAGTATTGTTTCCAAAGCAGTTCCATCTAAAACAACAATGCCAATCCTTGAATGTATTCTTATTGATGCAACAACAGATATCATCAAATTAACAGCGAATGATATGGAACTTGGTATCCAGACAGAAATTTCCGGAGACATTATTGATCGCGGAATGATCGCTATCGATGCAAAGATTTTTTCAGAGATCGTTAGAAAACTTCCGGATAATGAAGTAACGATCGAAACTTTAGATAATCTTCAGACAGTCATCACATGTGAAAAAGCAAAATTTGATATTGCCGGTAAACCTGGCGATGAATTTGCTTACTTACCAATTATTGAGAAAGAAGATTCTATAGAAGTCTCTCAATTCACATTGAAAGAAGTCATCCGTCAGACAATTTTCTCTATTTCTGACAGTGAAAGTAATAAACTTATGACTGGAGAATTGTTCGACATCAGTGATAATATTCTGAAAGTTGTTTCGCTGGACGGACACAGAATTTCCATTCGAAAAGTGCCATTGAAAAAAAGCGTAGCTGACAGAAAGCTTGTTGTACCTGGAAAGACACTGATCGAGATCAGTAAGATCCTTTCGGGTGAGGCTGAAAATGTGGTATCGATTTCATATACAAAGAATCATATTGTGTTCGAATTTGATAACACGATCGTTGTATCACGTCTGATCGAAGGTGAATATTTCAGAATCGATCAGATGTTGTCAAATGATTATGAGACAAAAGTCAGAATTAATAAAAAAGAGCTGCTCAACTGTATCGACCGAGCAACACTTCTGGTAAAAGAAGGAGACAAGAAACCAATCATCATCAATATCGGTGACGAACTTATGGAATTAAAGATCAAATCCCAGATCGGATCCATGAATGAAGAGATCATGATCACAAAAGAGGGAAAAGATCTGCTGATCGGATTCAATCCGAAATTCCTGATCGATGCACTTCGTGTTATCGACGACGAAGAAGTAACAATTTATCTGATGAATGCGAAAGCACCTTGCTTCATCAAAGATGATGAAGAAAGCTATATCTACCTGATCCTTCCTGTTAACTTTAATGCTGCAGCATAAACGGAAATGGAATATCTGGAAGAAGATTAAAAGATAAAACAAAAAACGCAGGAATACTTGCAAAAAGATTTAGCGATAAGTATAATAAAAAGCGACTAAAAAACAGAAAAAATGCATAAAAATACAACGAAATGCATATGACAGAACGTTTTTTGATAGATGGATCGGATATAGCCTGGCTGATCTGATAAAATTTATCTATAAGTTATGCTTATAAGATATGGGAGAATCCCGGGAGAGGAATGCGAGATATATGGAGACAATTAGATTACGAGATGAATATATCAAGCTTGGACAGGCTTTGAAAGCTACAGGAATGGTGGAATCCGGAGTAGAAGCCAAAGAAGTGATCCAGGAAGGTCTTGTCATGGTAAATGGCGAGACAGATACACGCCGCGGACGTAAGTTATACGGCGGAGATGTTGTATTATTTGACGGAGAAGAGATCAGAATTGAAGGTTAATTCCCTGAAATTAAAGAATTTTAGAAATTATGATCTTCTGAATGTGGAGTTTGATGGTTCTACGAATATTTTTTACGGGAACAATGCCCAGGGGAAGACGAATATTCTGGAGGCTGTGTATCTGTCCGGAACGACCAAGTCCCACCGCGGGTCGAAGGACAGGGATATGATCCGTTTCGGCGAGGATGAATCACACATCGAAACCGTGGTGGAAAAGAACGGAATCAGTTATCAGATCGATATGCACCTGAAGAAGAACAGTCCGAAAGGGATTGCCATCAATAAGATGCCGATCCGGAAAGCAAGCGAACTTTTCGGAATTGTGAATCTTGTATTTTTCTCGCCGGAAGATCTGAACATTATCAAGAACGGGCCGGCAGAGAGAAGAAGATTCATAGATCTGGAGCTTTCGCAGCTTGATAAGGTGTACCTGAATAATCTGTCGAATTACAACCGGATCGTGAATCAGCGAAACCATCTGCTGAAAGAGCTCAGTTTCGGCGGAAAGAAAGATCTTTCGGATACACTGGAAATATGGGAGCTGCAGATGGTACAATATGGGGAAAGGCTGATTGCCAGAAGAAAAGAATTTGTCGAACAGATCAATGGGATCATTGCAAAGATTCACCAGAGACTGACCGGCGGTAAAGAAAGCCTGAAGATCATATACGAGCCAAGTACGGGAGATCTGCCATTTGAACAGGCACTGAACCGGTACCGGGAGAGAGATCTGCGGATGAAGAGTACAACGGTGGGGCCGCACAGGGACGACATCGGCTTTCTGATCGGTGATATGGACATCCGCAAATATGGTTCCCAGGGACAGCAGAGAACGGCTGCCCTGTCTTTGAAACTGTCGGAGATCGAGCTGGTCAAACTGGCAACACATGACACCCCGATACTTTTACTTGACGATGTATTGTCTGAACTTGATAAACACAGGCAAAACTATTTGTTAGACAGCATACATGATATACAGACTTTGATCACCTGTACGGGTGTTGAGGATTTTGTAAATCACCGCTTTTCAATAAACAAAGTGTTCCATGTCCAGAACGGGCAGGTAACGAAAGAAAACTAGGAGGACTGAGAATGGGTACAGAAAAAGTACAGCATGAATACGGCGCAGATGAAATTCAGATATTGGAAGGTCTTGAGGCAGTCCGCAAACGTCCTGGTATGTACATTGGAAGTACATCAGCCAGAGGCTTGCATCATCTTGTATACGAGATTGTCGATAATGCCGTAGACGAAGCTTTGGCGGGCTTCTGTGATACGATTTATGTAACAATCAATAAAGACAATTCGGTGACCGTTATCGATAATGGACGTGGAATTCCGGTTGGTATCAACCACAAAGCAGGACTTCCTGCGGTAGAAGTTGTATTTACCGTGCTGCATGCAGGAGGTAAATTTGGTGGTGGAGGATACAAGGTATCCGGTGGACTTCACGGTGTTGGAGCGTCTGTTGTAAATGCGCTTTCCAACTGGCTGGAAGTTGAGATCTACCACGAGGGTAAAGTATACCAGCAGCGTTACGAGCGCGGAAAAGTTATGGAGAAACTGACCGTGATCGGTGACTGTGAAGAAGAAAAGACCGGTACAAAAGTAACATTCCTGCCGGATGATACCATTTTTGAGACAACGATCTTTGATTTTAATGTTCTGAAACAGAGATTCCGCGAGATGGCATTCCTGACAAAAGGACTGAAAATCGTATTGAAGGACGACCGTGAGGAAGAGCCGAAAGAAAGAACATTCCACTACGAAGGCGGAATCAAAGAATTCGTTACTTACCTGAACCGCAGTGCGACACCGCTTTATGAGCAGATCATTTACTGTGAAGGTATGGTAAATAATGTGTCTGTCGAAGTGGCTATGCAGCACAACGATTCTTACAGTGACAATACGTATGGATTTGTCAATAACATTACGACTCCGGAAGGTGGAACACACGTTGTCGGATTCCGTAATGCGATCACAAAGACATTTAATGATTATGCAAGAAAGAACAAGCTTCTGCGTGACAATGAGCCGAACTTAAGCGGTGAAGATATCCGTGAGGGCCTGACCGCGATCATCAGCGTCAAGATCGAGGATCCACAGTTTGAAGGCCAGACCAAGCAGAAACTTGGTAACAGCGAGGCAAGAGGTGCGGTTGACAATGTAGTCAGCAAGCAGCTTGAGATCTTCCTTGAGCAGAATCCGGCCGTTGGTAAGATCATCGTAGAGAAATCTGTGATGTCCCAGCGCGCGAGAGAGGCTGCAAGAAAGGCAAGAGACCTGACACGTAGAAAATCAGCACTGGATAATATGGCACTTCCTGGAAAGCTTGCAGACTGTTCGGATAAGAATCCGGAGAACTGCGAGATCTACATCGTAGAGGGAGATTCTGCCGGCGGTTCTGCGAAGACAGCACGTGACCGTGCGACGCAGGCAATCCTTCCACTGCGTGGTAAGATCCTGAACGTAGAGAAGGCAAGACTGGATAAGATCTACGGCAATGCCGAGATCAAGGCGATGATCACTGCATTTGGTACAGGAATCCATGAAGATTTCGATATTTCCAAACTGCGTTATCACAAGATCATCATCATGACCGATGCCGACGTGGATGGTGCACATATCAGTACACTGCTTCTGACGTTCATTTACCGGTTCATGCCGGAGCTTATCAAGCAGGGTTATGTATATCTGGCACAGCCGCCGCTTTATAAGCTTGAGAAGAACAAGAAGGTATGGTATGCATACAGTGACGAAGAACTGAGTAATATCATCAATGAAGTCGGCCGTGACGGTAATAATAAGATCCAGCGTTACAAAGGTCTTGGAGAGATGGATGCAGAACAGCTCTGGGAGACAACCATGGATCCGGAACACCGTATCCTGTTACGTGTAACGATGGATGATGAGACAACGAGCGAACTGGACCTGACATTTACGACACTGATGGGTGACAAAGTAGAGCCAAGACGTGAGTTCATCGTTGAGAATGCAAAATACGTTAAGAATCTGGATGTATAATATAAGCGTGTAGAAGAAAGGAGGAACAGGGATAATTAAATCTCTGAGAGATTGATGGAAGACAATATATTTGACAAAGTCCACGAAGTGGATCTGAAACAGACAATGGAAACCTCTTATATCGACTACGCGATGAGTGTTATTGCGTCCCGTGCCCTGCCGGATGTAAGAGATGGTTTGAAACCGGTACAGAGAAGAATCATGTACTCTATGATCGAGCTGAACAACGGTCCTGACAAGCCGCACAGAAAGTGTGCGCGTATCGTCGGTGATACGATGGGTAAATATCACCCGCACGGTGACAGCTCTATCTATGGTGCATTGGTTAATATGGCACAGGAATGGTCTACCAGATACCCGCTGGTAGACGGACATGGTAACTTTGGTTCTGTGGACGGTGACGGTGCTGCCGCCATGCGATACACAGAGGCAAGACTGAGTAAGATTTCCATGGAATTAACAGCGGATATTAATAAAAATACCGTTGATTTCATTCCGAACTTTGACGAGACGGAAAAAGAACCTACCGTTCTGCCGTCAAGATTCCCGAACCTTCTGGTCAACGGTACTTCCGGTATCGCTGTAGGTATGGCGACGAATATCCCGCCGCACAACCTGCGTGAAGTGATCAATGCAGTCGTACAGATCATTGATGACCAGATCGAGGATAAAGAAGAGACAACGATCGAAGAGATCTTAAAGATCATCAAAGGACCAGACTTCCCGACAGGTGGTATGATCCTCGGAACAAGAGGAATTGAAGAGGCATACAGAACCGGACGCGGCAAGATCCGTGTGCGTGCGGTCACAGATATCGAGACGATGCCGAATGGCAAGAGCCGTATCATCGTAAGTGAGCTGCCTTACATGGTTAACAAAGCAAGACTGATCGAGAAGATTGCAGAGCTGGTACGTGATAAGAAGATTGACGGAATCACAGATTTAAGTGACCAGTCAAGCCGTGAAGGAATGCGTGTAGTCATTGAGCTTCGAAGAGATGCCAATGCCAATGTTATTCTGAACCAGTTATACAAACATACACAGCTTCAGGACACATTCGGTGTGATCATGCTGGCTCTGGTCGGCAATGAGCCGAAGGTCATGAACCTGATGGAGATGCTGAACTACTACCTGAAACATCAGGAAGAAGTAGTGACACGCCGTACACAGTATGAGTTAAATAAAGCCGAAGAGCGTGCACATATTTTAAAGGGATTACTGATCGCATTAGATAACATCGATGAAGTGATCAAGATCATCAGAGGTTCCCAGACGGTCCAGATCGCAAAATCAGAATTGATGGAGCGTTTCGGACTGACAGACGTACAGTCACAGGCAATCGTAGACATGAGACTGCGTGCTCTGACAGGTCTGGAAAGAGAGAAACTCGAGGCAGAATATAAAGCACTGATGGAGCAGATCGAACATTTACGTGCGATCCTTGCTGACAGAAAGTTATTACTTGGCGTGATCAAAGAAGAGATTCTTGTGATCCGTGATAAATACGGTGATGAGAGAAGAACATCCATCGGATTTGATGAATTTGATATTTCCATGGAAGATCTGATCCCGAGAGAAGATGTGGTCATTACGATGACTAAGCTTGGATATATCAAGAGAATGTCTCATGATACATTCAAGGCCCAGAACCGTGGCGGTAAGGGAATCAAGGGAATGCAGAAGCTGGATGAGGATTACGTAGAAGAGCTCTTCATGACCAATACACATCATTACCTGATGTTCTTTACGAACACCGGACGTGTATACCGTATGAAAGCATACGAGATTCCGGAAGCAAGCAGAACATCCAGAGGAACTGCGATCGTGAACCTGCTGCAGTTAATGCCGGGCGAGAAGATCAGTGCGGTCATTCCGATTGAGAAATATAACGATGATGAGTATCTGCTGATGGCAACCAAGAAAGGTCTCATCAAGAAGACTCCGATTAAAGAATATGCAAATGTCAGAAAGACAGGACTTGCAGCAATTACTCTGCGTGAGGAAGATGAGCTGATCGAGGTAAAATACACAGACAGCGATCATGATGTGTTCATGGTTACAAAGTATGGACAGTGTATCCGTTTTAACGAAAGTGATGTACGTCCGACCGGAAGAACATCCATGGGTGTCCGTGGTATGAATCTGGTAGACCGCGACGAAGTGATCGGAATGCAGATCGACTCACAGGGAACAGAACTGCTGATCGTGTCCGAATATGGTATGGGTAAACGTACTTCCATCGATGAATTTACAGCCCAGAACCGTGGCGGTAAAGGCGTGAAGTGTTATAAGATCACAGAGAAGACCGGTAACGTTGTAGGTGTGAAAGCAGTAGATGAGGACAATGAGATCATGATCATCAACACGGAGGGAATCATCATCCGTATGAAGTGTGACGGAATCTCAGAACTCGGAAGAGTGACATCCGGAGTGAAGCTTATCAACCTGCCGGAAGGCGATAAAGTAGCTTGTATCGCAAAAGTACGTAGAGGCGATGAATCAGAAGATGATCTGGTAGAGCCGGAAGAAAGTACAGAAGATGCAGAGAACGTAGAGACAGAAGAATAAAGATATAAAACGAGGCGGAAGATTAAAAAATTTCCGCCTCGTTTTTTGAAAAAATATTTTTATTTTTCCGCCTCATCTGCAGCAAGTTCACGAAGAATGATCTCCGCAGTCTTCTTCACAGTAGCAGCTACAAAGTCTGTACACTGTGCTTTACGTTCCGGAGAATTCTTCTCTTTGCCTTTTGTCAGAACACGGCAGCATGTTGCACCACAGTATTCCTTGAAGAAATCGTGGATTTCGTTCGAAAGCTTGAAACAGCGGTTTACTTTAGGATCTCCCGGTGTCTTTCGTCCGAAAAAGTAACCGATGCACATGGTTGCTCCGGCAAGCGCACCGCAGATACATCCGCCTCCTCCAAGTCCCCATGGAAAACCGGAACTCATAGCGATCGCATCATCAGACATGTCCAGTTCAAAATTCTCCTTGATTGCATAAATGACAGATTCTGAACAGGCAAAACCCTGATTAAAGATGTCTACGGCATCCTTTTGAAGTTTCTCTAAATCTACATTTGTTGTCATTTCAACCCCTCCTAAAAATGTATTAAATTCATTATAGCACAGCGAAAAGAACTTGTATATCATATGGGGAGAGGGTAAAATGAATATGAGACAGGGCATTTTTTATTTGGGACGGAGGATATAGATGAGAATAATTAATGTAAATACGATCACACAGAATATAAAAGATATGTGCATAAAAGCAAATCATTTTCTGGCAGAGGATATGGATCAGGCGATGAAGCATGCGTTGGATACAGAACAGTCTCCTCTTGGACGCCAGATTTTAGATCAGCTGCAGGATAATTTAAAGATTGCAGCCGAAGATATGATTCCAATCTGTCAGGATACAGGTATGGCAGTCGTATTTCTGAAAGTTGGCCAGGATGTACATTTTGAAGGAGGCAGCCTGGAAGATGCCGTGAACGAAGGTGTACGTCAGGGATATGTGGAAGGTTTCCTTAGAAAATCAGTTGTAGGAGATCCGATCATTCGCGAAAATACAAAAGATAACACACCGGCAGTCATACATTACAGTATTGTTCCGGGAGATAAAGTAGAGATAAAAGTTGCTCCGAAAGGATTCGGAAGTGAAAATATGAGCCGTGTATTTATGCTGAAACCGGCAGACGGAATTGAAGGTGTAAAGAATGCAATCCTTACAGCAGTCAGGGATGCAGGCCCAAATGCCTGTCCGCCAATGGTAGTCGGAGTCGGTATAGGTGGAACATTTGAAAAATGTGCACTGATGGCAAAAGAAGCACTTACAAGAGAGGCAGGATCACACTCTGAGATCCCATGGGTTAAAGATCTGGAGGAAGAAATGCTGGATACAGTTAATAAACTTGGAATCGGCCCGGGCGGACTTGGCGGAACGACAACCGCATTAGCAGTTAATGTGAATACTTACCCGACGCATATTGCAGGACTTCCTGTAGCGGTCAATATCTGTTGTCATGTAAATCGCCATATTATCAGGGAGGTGTAAATACTATGGAAAAGCATATCACAGCACCTATTACAAAAGAAACAGCAAAATCTCTTCACGCAGGAGATTATGTATATGTCACCGGAACTATTTATACTGCCAGAGATGCAGCACATAAGCGGATGGACGAAGCATTGGACAGAGGCGAAGAATTACCAATTGATATCAAAAATCAGGCAATTTATTATATGGGACCATCTCCTGCAAGAGAGGGGCGTCCAATAGGATCTGCCGGACCGACAACCGCCAGCCGTATGGACAAATATGCACCACGTCTTCTTGATCTTGGACAGACAGCAATGATCGGAAAAGGAAAAAGAAGTCAGGCGGTAATCGATGCTGTTGTGCGCAATGGGTGTGTATATCTTGCGGCAATCGGAGGAGCTGGTGCCTTATTGTCCAAATGTATAAAATCATCAGAGGTTGTTGCATATGAAGATCTTGGAACGGAAGCTATCCGTAAACTTCAGGTAGAGAATCTTCCGGTTATCGTAGTAATTGACAGCGAAGGTAACAATCTGTATGAGACAGCAATCAGGGAGTACAAAAAGATATGAGAAGAATTCTTCTGATGGTTATAAGAAATATTTTGTTTGTGCCGGTTTATTGGTACAAATTATGTTATCATGCAAGACATGTTGAAAAGTATACAGAGGAAGAACACTATGAATTATTAAGATACATAGATCATCGTGCCAATACTTCGGGAAATATTAATATTAAAGTATATGGACAGGAGAACATCCCGGATGATAATGGATTCATGTTCTATCCAAATCATCAGGGACTTTATGATGTACTTGCGATTATGGAAGCGTGTCCAAGACCATTTTCGGTAGTTGCTAAAAAAGAAGTGGCTAATGTTCCATTTCTTAAACAGGTTTTTGCGTGTATGAAGGCTTACATGATTGACAGAGAGGATGTCCGTCAGTCTTTACAGGTAATTATTAATGTAAGCAATGATGTAAAAGCGGGAAAGAACTTTCTTATCTTTCCGGAAGGTACAAGATCTAAAAAGGGTAATCAGGTACAGGAATTCAAAGGCGGAAGTTTCAAAGCGGCAACCAGGGCAAAATGTCCGATCGTGCCAGTTGCGCTGGTTAATTGTTTTGTGCCATTTGATTCCAAGACAACAGAACAAGTGGATGTACAGGTGCATTTCTTAAAACCATTACTTTATGATGAATATAAAGATATGAAAACAACAGAAATAGCAGCCATAGTGAAAGAAAGAATACAATGTACGATTAACAGTAGTCTTTAGATCTTTAGAATAAAGAAAATAGGCATATATATAATGTAAATATATGCCAGTAAAGAAAATATTAGAAAAATGCGAAAAAGTAATTGACATACGTAGAAAGGCTTGATATAATAACTTTCGCTGGAGAAATACTCAAGAGGCTGAAGAGGCGCCCCTGCTAAGGGTGTAGGTCGGG
>ERZ780167.723-NODE-723-length-32586-cov-65.758292_pt1 | contig 32586 bp, 29 predicted proteins | sample MGYA00510982_ERZ780167 | MGnify/ENA primary metagenome ERZ780167 (study PRJEB29588, sample SAMEA2146107) | human gut metagenome | biome: human gut; feature: human-associated habitat; material: faeces | place: Denmark | collected 2008/2010 ... | reverse complement strand
TTACATTGGCAATCAATTCGTTATAAAGTTTTATTCTTTTTACGACAGTCCCTAATTAGACATAACGACTTGTTAATCGGTATGGATGGGGTATTTGATGTGGCAAGATGGACTTCCGGGGATGCTGTATTGAATCAACGTGTATGTGTACTTAAAATTAAGACTAACGAAGATGATGTTTTTATTCAGTATTATATACAACCTGTATTAAAACACATAGAGAAAGGGACTAACGCGACAACAGTAAAACATATCTCCACAAAACAGATTTCAGGAATAAGAATTCCTATATATGATCTTGACAAAAAGAAACATTTTCACAACATTGTCGAACAAGCCGAAAAATCCAAATCGGAATTACGCCAGGCTATCGAGAAAATCGACCGGGTGATGAAAAGTCTGATGCAGTAATAGTTTGCTAATAATCAAATAACTTCACATGAAACTGTTAGACATATTCAATCCCGATATCGCTTTCGACGGTTGGGCTATTGGAATTATAATTTTCATCCTCGGGTTAGGCGGAACGTATATGTATCTAACCAGGAACAAAATACGACAGAAACAAAAAGCGAGCTCTCAGGCGAGACAAAGGCAGAAAATAAAGTCCTCATCACTAAAAGATGAGAACATAATCAGTCAAAAGCAAAAAGCCGGAGATAATGCAGACCAAAGTCAAACCATGTAAGTTATAAAACGATGGATATAGAAAAAAAGCATCAGGAACAAACAGCTGGAGACAATGCCTTGCAGAATCAGCTAATAGGAGACCATTCCAATCAAACGGTCATCGGCGAGCAGTATAATGTAACCGTCAGCGGTATGCCTATGCCGGATATAGTCAGATTAACCGCCACCGTTTCTGCCGAGGTAACTAAGTTGGCTGTCGACATGTGTACACAAGTCGCCGAAGACAAGGTGCGCTCTAAGATGCATGATTTTGGGCAAGTCTGGATACCCCGAATCACAAAAATGGAAAAAGCCGTGGATCATTTAATGGACCCTAAATTTCAGTTTATGCTTCGGGATGCAAACATTACTGCGGCTAAAAGCTCAAGAGAGGAAGATCTCAAAATGCTGTCCGAATTGTTAGCCTGTCATATTGAAAAAGGGAGCAATCTAAAGATCGATGCCGGAATAAACCGAGCCATCAGTATTGTTAATGAGGTTGATATGGATTCTTTGTGCGCTCTAACAGTAGTACTTACAATCTTACGTATTACACCTGGTAGTGGAGACATTAACAAAGGATTGGCCATATTAAACAAATTATATATAGATCTGCTTATGGTTGATTTGCCTCGCGACAACGATTGGATAGATAATCTGAGTATTGTGGGGGCTATAAACCTTTTCGGTACCAATTTTAACAAAATGAAGGACACTCTGCCTCGTATTTTAGATGGTTATATATGCGCAGGTATACGGGATGGAAGCAAGGAACACGAACAGGCAATAGACATCTTACAGGCAAATGGAATTTCGAGAGGTTTCTTAGTACCTAATGTCTGTCTCCCTGGATATTTGCGTCTATTCATAGCAGACACCGGCAGGCTTGATCCTCGATTAAAGCCGATTATAGAACTATACTCTAAAGATGGGGAACTGCTTGAAACGGCAAAAAACAATTTTATGGCTATGTGGGACTCCTATGCCGTTCTAAAAAAAGTAAAGAATTGGTTTGACGATATACCTACCTTCTTTAGAATAAACAGCGTAGGAAAAGCTTTAGCCCAGACCTACGCAAAAAAATGCTACCCAGGCTTCCCTGACCTGATTTAAACTAATTATTAACATTGTTGCTCATGATATTCAACGAAGAGAATACGATTGAAAAAATGTTGCTGACCAAGGCTGCCCAATGCGGCTGGAAGTATGTGGCGAGCAACGATATTCCCCGCTCGACAGACTCCGTACTGGTAGAGCCATGGCTGCAGGATGCACTGATCCGACTGAACGGAATCACGGCCGACCAGGCTGCACAGGTCATCTACAAGCTGCGATCGGCCATCATGAGCGGGAACTCGCAGGATGAGTTGATTCAGGCCAATGACCGATTCCGCAGGCTGCTCTTCGAGGAGAATTCCGAGCCTTTCGGCGAAAACGGCGATAACATCAACATCCGCTTCTTCAGCGAGAATCCGGCCGAGAACCATTGCGTGGTGACCAATCAGTGGGAGTTTCCCCGGCCGAGCCGCGACGGAGGAAAGCGTCTCGATCTGGTATTCCTCATCAACGGCATTCCCATGGTCATCGGCGAGGCCAAGACTCCCGTGCGGCCGCAGGTGACGTGGGCCGATGGGGCAAACGACATGCTTCAATACCAAAGGAGCATTCCGGAGATGTTTGTTCCCAACATCCTGTGCTTTGCTTCCGAAGGCAAAGAGTTGCAGTATGGTGGTGTAGGGCTTCCGGCGGACAAATGGGGCCCGTGGTTCGCCGACGAGGAGCGTCATCACGGAACCCTGAACGACGTGGAGCATAACTTCCTGCACCTGCTTACTCCGGAGCGATTGATCGACATCTATCGTTTCTACACGGTATTTTCCGCGACATCGACCGGTCGCAAGATCAAGGTCGTCTGCCGCTATCAGCAATATCTGGGTGGAGAGGCCATTGTGCAGCGTGTGTTGACCACGTTCCGCAATGGATATGGCCCAAAGAAGGGTTTGATTTGGCATTTCCAGGGGTCAGGAAAGTCGTGGCTCATGGTATTTGCCGCGCAGAAGCTCCGCAAGCAGAATGAGCTGAAAGCTCCGACGGTCGTGATTGTCGATGACCGCATCGACCTGGAGGATCAGATTACCGGAGACTTTACCCGTGCAGAGATTCCCAACATCGAATCGGCACCCGACAAGGAGTCGCTGGAAAACTTCTTCAAGCAGGATCAGCGAAAGATTCTCATCACCACGATTTTCAAATTCGGCGATGTGCAGGGCATGCTGTCCGATCGTTCGAATATCATCGTGATGGTGGACGAGGCACATCGTACCCAGGAGCGGGATTTGGGAACCAAGATGCGCACGGCCCTGCCCAATGCCTTCTTCTTCGGACTGACCGGTACGCCGATCAATCGTCGCGACCACAACACCTTTGCGACCTTCGGCGCCGAGGAGGACGAAGAGCGTTACCTCTCGAAATACACCTTCCAGAACTCCGTAGCGGATGGAGCCACCTTGGAGTTGAACTTCAAAACGGTTCCGGTAGAGATGCATCTGGATGAAAAGGCATTGCAGGAGGAGTTCGACGAACTGACCGACCAGATCAGCGAGGAGGAGAAAGCTGAACTGGTCAAAAGAACCTCGATTGAAGCCTTCTTCACGTCGGACAAACGTATCAACGACGTCTGCAAATACATCGTACAGCATTTCCGCGATTACGTAGAGCCGGCAGGCATGAAAGCGCAGGTCGTGGTATACAATCGGGAGTGCTGCGTCAAGTACAAAAAGGCTATCGATGCGTTGCTGGGGACAGAAGATGCAACGACCATCGTAATGCACACCGCAGGCGACAAAGCCGACCTGTACAAGCCCTACAAACGCTCCCGGGATGAAGAGAAGCGGTTGCTCGACAAATTCAGAGACCCGCTGTCACCCTTGAAGATTGTCATCGTCACATCGAAGCTACTGACCGGATTCGATGCACCCATTCTGCAGTGTATGTACCTCGATAAACCCATGAAGGATCATACGCTGTTACAGGCGATCTGCCGCACCAACCGCAAATATACCGTGGACAAGAAATGCGGACTGGTCGTCGATTTTGTCGGCGTCTTCGACAACGTGGCCCGAGCGCTTGCATTCGATGAAGAAAGCATCAAGACCATCATCTCAAATATCGAGGAGATCAAGCAACGCATTCCGGAGTTCATCAATGAGTGTATTGCGTTCTTCCCTGGCGTCGATCGCACGGTAGGTGGCTGGGAAGGGTTGCAGGCGGCACAACAGTGCCTGAAAGAGGATACCGTAAAAACCAATTACGCCCGCCACTTTGCAAGATTGGCGAAAGCATGGGAAACGGTCAGCCCAGATCCGGAACTTTTCAAATATCAGACCGATTACATCTGGTTAGCACAGGTATACCAAAGCGTACGTCCGGTAGGCAACGACGGTGCGCTGATCTGGACCCTATTGGGTGCTAAAACCATCGAAATCATCCATAACAACATCGACACCATCGATATTGGCACGCCATTGGAAGATTTGGTGGTTGACGCCGATGTGATTGATTCTGTAATCAACGACGCCAAGAAAGCCAAAAAGAGAGCTGTGGAGATCGAGAAAATGCTCAGACTTCGATTGGGTGAGCACAAGGGAGATCCTCGATATAAACATTTTGCCGAAAAGCTGAACGAACTTCGGCAGCGGATGGAGGAGAATCTCATCACAAGCATCGATTTTCTTCGGGAACTTCTGGCCACAGCGCGAGAGCTACTCGAAGAGGAAAAGCGCGAGAATCAACCCGAAGACAAGCGAGCCAAAGCACGCGCAGCCTTAACGGAGCTCTTCGAGAGCGTGCGAACACCGGAAACCCCCATCATCGTCGAACGCGTGGTGAACGATATCGATGAAAATGTCGTAGCTATTGTTCGTAAATTTAAGGATGCATTCAAGAGCGTAACGGCACGACGCGAAATTAAAAAGAAGCTTCGCTCTATCTTATGGGTCAATTATCAGATTAAAGATCAGGACATCTTTGATAAAGCATATCAGTATATCGAGATGTACTACTAGTTTGAGAATTTAGCATTCTGAGAATTTAACATCTATCTACTATTACATAAGAGGTTGTTTTGGAAAAATTAAAATTTCCAAACAACCTCTTATGCTTTATACCACATTTATCCCACCTAATCAAAAGAACAAATCAAAAGTTCGTTTATGCTCAAAGGCTTTTCCTGAAACATTCCTTCTTAATTAAGTGGAGGTGTACATACCTTAAAAAATTAAAAATATAAAAATAAGATCCGACAATACTCAAAACGCCTCAGAACGGCCTACCATAGACAACCTAATTATCAACTAAGACAAGCAGCATCATGAACTTTCTAATAAAAATATAAGATAGTGCAATCTTCTATATATCAATTAGCTACATTAAATAAGAGATTTTTCCAGACGCTCTATTAAATCTGTCCAAACTATCAAACGAACAGACTAAACAATAAATAAATATTACAAATTATGATTATCTTTGTTATAAACCCAATAACAATGTTATGAAAACTACAAACCTAAAAAAAGATTTAGTCAACATTTATCATCAAACGACATCGACTACACTTCAAGGCAAAAGTGGAAAGTGGATTAATTTAGCCAATTACGGCATAAATTTAGTACGAAACGGCATAGATTATAAAAAATTAGGCTATGACAAACTCCGTACCTTCATCGAATCCAATGATGATATCTTCGAAATATATATCGATAAAACAAAACAAATTCCAGTCTGCTATATTCACCTTAATGAGCAAGCTAAAATTCACTCCCAACACAAGCAAACAACTTTGCAATTAACCGACTGGGCATTCCTTGGACATTTTGATACAATGTTACAAGACCTAGCAGAGATGGCACTCGACGAAAAGTGGAACTTCAAGAACCAAAATAAATATAGTTCTTATGTTTACGATCCGAGTAGACCGCACCGATAGCGGATAGAAGAAAAAAGCTATCGAGATTTTGGTTAGATTAAAGCAGCCAAACCTTAACTAACTAAAATAGCGATAGCCATGAGAGGACAAAGAAACGAAATTAGTTTCAGAGGACAAAAGATTTATATAGGGATTGATGTCCATTTGAAGAGTTGGTCGGTTACGGTCTTGTCGGAGACCTCCGTGCTGAAGAAGTTTAGTCAGCATCCGAGTCCGGAAGCATTGCACGGATTTCTGGCGCGGAGTTATCCGGGAGCCGAATATCATTCGGTATACGAAGCCGGCTTCTGCGGGTTCTGGATACACGAACGGCTGACGGCATTAGGGATTGACAACATCGTGGTCAATCCGGGGGATGTTCCGACCAAGAGCAGTGAAAAGCTTCGTAAGAGTGACGCCGTGGATAGCAGCAAGCTGGCGCGGAGTTTACGAGCCAACGAACTGAAAGGCATTTACACGCCGGACAGCGCATCGTTGGAGATGCGTTCCTTGATAAGATTGAAGAACTCGATAACAAAAGACACGACGCGTCAGAAGAACCGGATCAAGTCCCAATTGCGGTATCTGGGCATTGGGATTCCACAAGAGTTCCTCGAACCGTTCTCCAACTGGTCAAAACGTTTTATTGCCTGGTTGAAGGAGGTTGAAACCCTCACACCGAGCGGGCGTCAGGCCCTCGACATTCAAATCCGGCATCTGGAGGAGCTACGCCGCCAGAAGTTGGAGATGACACGGGCTTTGCGGACATTGGCCAAGACGGACCGGTTTCGCGAACCGCTGCGGTTGATTATGACCGTTCCGGGGTTCGGACAGGCTACGGGAATGGCATTTCTTTCGGAGATATGCGACATTGCCCGTTTCCGCAATGCCGAACAACTGGCCGCCTATATCGGGATGATCCCGATGTGCCATTCCAGTGGAGAGAAAGATGGGACAGGAGACATTACCGTGCGAAGAAACGCCGTCATGCGCTGTAACCTGATAGAGGCCGCATGGGTGGCGGTACGTCAAGACCCTGCGATGAACCTGTTTTTTACTGAACAGTGCAAGCGAATGCCAAAGAGCAAGGCCATCGTAAAGGTCGCCCGCAAACTGGTCAACAGATTATACTTCGTACTCAAGCACCAGACTGATTATGTCAATAGTGTCATGTCATAGAGAAACCCTTCCGGTAAACGGATTTTCCCAGAGAGAATACTACATGATGTTTGCGGCGTTAACGTCCGCTTAAAATAGTTTGCTCCTCTGGCCTTTGTAAACTAATACAGGAACATGCGGCAGCTTGCTGACCGCTGTGGAAAGTCTGTTTACCGAAGGTTTTTTACGGGTTCTGAAATCTCGGCTTTCGAAAGGGCCAAAGGTGTTAAGCACGAAGTGTCTCCGCACCGGCTCGATCAGAGGCCGGCGGAGTCACTTGTGCCTTGACCTTTGGCCGGGAAGATCTTCAAGAAACGCAATATGTTGTTAATGAAATAAAAACAAATCTAACCAAAAACTTTGATCCAAATTTATTTGGATTGTAACTGGAAAGCATATTATGGAATTACCTCAAAAATACATTTACAAAACTATATACTGAAAATAAAATCTTATATTCTGTAGATAACCAATATGCAACATTTAATACTGGATTAGTAGATATTCTTTATAAACCCATATATGCTTTATTCCGAAAAAATACCATGCCTGAACACCCCCAAGAATGGTATCGAATCGATTTCTGCGTAAGTGGTGAAGACAGAGCAGGCAAAACACTTACAGAAAAATTTCCAAAGCTTCCAGAAGCAGCTCATTATTTCAATAATATTTCAGACCTACTATATGATATTAAACAGGGTGCACCAGATTGGGATTGCACTCATATCTTATTAGAACGAATAGATAGATACCCTTACGCTTTATTAAAAGAGTATGCTCCTGAAAATTTTGAAATGCTTCGACCTGACAGTCTTTCTCCAGATGAAAAAGCTCAATTTTTCGCTTCATATCGAGCTGCGCTACGCAACGATAAGTACATGTACAAACTGTTCAAAGATCGTGTACAACAGGCTATAAACTTAGCGGTAGAACGTATTCGGTGGAATTATAAATCAGCTATCCCAATGTATTACATTAAAGGCCAAGAAATGTGCTTACTACTACCATTATGCTTCTCACGGGGGAATCAAGCTGATTTAGCATTAGTCGTATCTCGCGGTGAGAGTGGGCGTTATCAAGGAGAAACAATCTATCCTCTAGAATGGGCCTATCAATGTGCAAGATTAGTATGCCGTCCTGATAGTGATTGGTTAGTTGCAGAACAAATCCAAGTTGACAAAAACGATGAAAACAGCAATGACTAAAAACAGATATTTCCTTTCTAACGATGCCTAAGATATAAAACTATATAAATCTTTTAAGAGGATTTTTTGCTTCAAGGTTATACTCGTTATAGCGAGTATAACCTTTTTCACTCTCCACAATTCAGTCAAAGAATGAGAGATGAGTAAATAGACAAAGTTTAAAAACATAAGCTTTATCATTTTCGAAGAAAATATCTGACAAATAAGTCAATAGAGGTAGAAAAAAATAAGATAGTACATAGAATTTATATTCAATCGTTGTCCGAAACGAAGAGAAGGCAAAAACTTCATCAAAAAGCAGCATTCCTCAATAACAAATATAATGGCTACTTTCTAATGAGATACTTCTTCATCCAAAGAGCGACTAATTTACCAATGCCTCGAGCTCAGCATGGACTGGGGCGTCGTCTTTATTAAATATATTTGAGATATTCACGACATTCAACAAATCCTACAGAATTAGAATTGTCTCCAAATGGACGGTATGAACGAGCTAGTAAAAAAGTCCTATACAACACACAACTGGTCTAATTTAAAATGTGTTCTAATTACTACAACATCCTAAATACCTCTTTGACACGAGATAAATATACTAAGTGATAAACAGCAGGAAGCTGAAGTAAATGATAGAGGTACAACACAAAACACATCAAAGAAACTTACGAAGTTAAACTGAACTATTACTACTACTTTTATACATACGACACGAATAAGAAGGGAATACCCAACAAGGAAATTACTGTCCAATTTATGAAGGCGGTATAGCTACAAATCAATAGTCATCATAAGCAAACTAAACTGTCGAGGGTGAAACGAATAAAAATATTTCCCAATTAACAGACTATAATCTACTCGATCTCCAAACGCAACTAGTATAACATATCCTATATTCATATCAAAAAACTATTTTCACAAAAAAGCAGAGAGTAAATATTTGTGTATTTTGATGTAATGTACTATATTTATAGCTAAAATGAGCTTTATCTTCGTATACCTGAAGAATAATTTAAGGATCTAGCGAGAAAAAGATTGATGATATTACCCTATTAATTATCGCTACTTAATGATTTCAAATCAGGACAAGCTGAACAAACTATTAAATAAAAACAATCCATGGTAGAATTTCTTACAAATCATTTTGAAGCTATATTGTCATTCTTCGGAGGTTGTATTGCAGGTGGTATTGGGGTACATTTCTTTGAAACAAGAAATTGTAAAAATACACATACTACACAAAAGAATATTAATGCTGGTGGTGATGTAGCAGGACGTGATATTAACAAGTAACTTGTACAATGTTTGGAGCTGATTACAAACAAGAAAACATCAATGCTGGTGGTGATGTAGCGGGACATGATATTATTCATTATCATAGCCCAAGGGCTACTTGGTATCAACGAAGATTTCGCAAGTTAGCCATGGAAATCGAACAAGACCAACGCTACGAAAAAACCATAGAAGATTTGGAGTATTTCAATACTATTCTTGATGGTTCGCTTGGATTGGAGCAAAAACTACAAGATGGGAGATGTTCAAAATCGGAAATCGATCGCGCTCTAAGGCAAAAGTTGAAATTCGCCAAAAAGCAAGAGAAATACAAGTATTATGAATCAGCACAACATATAAACTCTCATTTGTTTGCTGAAATCTTACTGAAATTCAATGATTATGTAAAACCACTAATATGTAGCCAGGCAAACAAAGTTGAAGTATTCAAAGCTGTCAGTAATAATGTCATATCGCCCATTCTTGATAAGCTCAATATAGAAGGTGCAGATGATGACTACCTATGCTATGATGCCGAGGATGTGTATGGAATGGTTTATTATTTGACTGGCATTTGTCATATTAATTGGAAAGATTACGAGAATGTATAATCAAGCATTTGATTTATACCATACCTTGTTTCGAATGCTTCACATCCTAAATATATTTGATGTGAAAGAAAAAGTTGAAGTAGAGAGACTTCGCATATGGGATTTCTATCTTCTTTTCCCCAACAAGGTTCACTCCATACATATTAGAGGAGATGAATTTCAAGAGGCAAAATCGCAAAGGAAATTCATCTCAAAGGTAGATAATCCATATAACACAATATCCGACGGACGAAAATTTTTAGAAAGGGTACGTCCTTATCAAATGACAGCATTAAATTATTTGGCGTCATTAGGGATTATTGCAGTTGAAAATTTATCTAATAAAATGGTGGTTCTCCTCAATCGAGAAAAACTCAACTCAATATTAGCGAATATTGGAGAACTTAATACCCAAGAAAAGAATACTTTATCGTGGCTAAGTATAAACTTTAAGACATTCCCTCTGAATGGGCCAAAAGGATTAAAAGATAGGACAGGATTGTTAATATCAAAATACGATGGCAAGTAGAATACAAATTCAAAGGTTGAAAGTTCTAACAAGGACAGGACAAACAGCATACGATGAATATTTTCATAAGGGAATAAACATCATCAGAGGAGAAAATAGTAGTGGAAAATCTACTATTACTCATTTATTGTTTTTCGGACTTGGCGGCTCATATTCTGATTTTGTAATAGAAGCAAAGCTATGCCAGAATGTTTACACGCAAGTGGATATCAATGGGTGTGTAATTACATTAAAGCGAGAGTTGAAATTATCGGAAGAAGGTCGCATTGATTCAATGGCTGGGCTTACTATATTTTGGGGAACAATAGACGAAGCTTTTGCCGATTCTTGTGAATCCAACTATTTTGGTTACCGCACAACTGATAAAAAGAAGAGTTTCTCGAATGTCCTTTTTGAACTACTGGATATGCCACAGGTTATAGGCGATAATAATATCACTATGCATCAATTATTACGACTGATGTACATAGATCAAGAGTCTCCAACGAGTTCTCTGTTTATGTATGAACAGTTTGATAACCAAATCACTCGAGAGACAGTAGCAGAATTATTAATGGGTATTTATGATGCAGACTTATACATTTCAAAACTTAACATCAAAGAGTTCCAGAAACAATTAGATAATGTCAGTACAGAAATAAAGATAATTAAGGCATCTCTTAATAGACCTGAAGAATGTTCTAGTACATTCTTGGTAAATATAATAAAAAATAAAGAAACAGAAGTTATTAAACTGTCAGAATCTATTTTAAAGAAACGTGCTGGACAAGAAGTCAAAACAGAATATCCCAAGCATATTGATCGTCTAAAAGAATCTGTAGTAAAACTCAGATTAGCATACTCACAGCAATTGGAAATTCAGAATCATCTTCAAAGTGAAATTGACGACACTGAGATGTTTATCATTGCTCTTGAAAATAGGCAAAAAGCTTTGACTGATTCAATTTCAGTAAGAAAAAGTTTAGAAGGATTGGTCTTGGAGTATTGTCCAGAATGCCTAACTAAATTAGATAATGATGTTGAAGAAGGTCACTGTCGGCTATGTAAAGCGCCCATTGATAACACCAAAGGAATAAGACAAGCAAAGAGATATGAGTTAGAACTTAGTTTTCAGATTAAAGAGTCAAAAATTGTACTTGATCAACTGAAAGACGATCTTGTGAAAACAAATTCAATAATTAGTGGTATAAAGTCGCAATTGAAAACTCATGAGAATTTGCTAACTCAGGAATTGAAAAGTACTCTTAGCCCTCAAGATGAGGAAATCGATGAGATGATCTATAATAAAGGTTTAATCGAAGGTGAAATCCTTCAGTATCGAACTTTGCTTGAACGGGCATCGTATTATGAAGGTCTTATAGAAAAAAAAGAGCAATTACAAATTTCAATAGCTAAGGAAGAGTGCTTTGTTAAGGCTAAAGAGGCCCAACAGCAAAAGAATAGAGCTATAGTAGAAAACAAGATTAAGGAATTTGGCATATACTTCCTTCAAAATGACTTACAAAGGCAGCAAGAATTTACCCAAGCAGATGAGTTCAATGTTGATTTCTCAAATAACATTGTTTACCTTTCCAACAAGCACTCAAAATATTCCGCCAGCTCCAATTTCTATTTAAAAATCGTAGCTCGATTTGCGCTCTTTATGGCTTCATTGGAAATCTCATTTATGAGATTTCCACATTTTATCTTTGCTGATAATATGGAAGATAAAGGCATTGAAATAGAGAGAGCCCAAAATTTTCAAAAGGTCTTGATTAATAAATTGTCAGAATATGATACTAATGATTACCAAGTTATCTATACAACATCTTATATAACAGATATTCTTGATAAGAGTTCTTATGTAGTAGGAGAAAAATATACTAAAAACAATAAAAGTTTAAAACACATGAACGATATACCCTATTTGGAAAAGTAAAAATATACCTAAAAAGGTACTATAACTCTTTCCGATGGGCTATAGCGATTTATATTCCCGATCAAGACTCGCTTAAATGAGCATGATATATTCTTCGTTGAGACACAAATAAAAATACATTACAAGAAGAACTATATCAAGATCGATGTTTCTCCGAATTTAGACAAGATATGCTTAATAATAAATTGTACAACGCAGAAAAGTCATAAATGGTAAAACCAGTAAAGCTCTGATTAAATACTTCGCTAGCGAGGGGGGGCATTTTCTAACCTTAACAATTTCAGAATTACAATTTTCAATTCGAATGACAAACAAAACAAAACAATAAAGAACAGATTCTAGTTCCACATAGCTAAATATCTTAGGAAATAGTTTTTATTATTTTTCATCCTTTTGCTATGCAAAGTTTGGTTCTCTGCATGTCTCTTTAAAGTATCTTCAATCGAAATTTGCACTGATAATAAGAGAGATGCACATAATAACACATCTTATATCTGAACCTCCTCTCTGATAACTTTATATAATATGCTTTACATATACAATCCATTAGTGGACAGAATTAAACGTCACTTGAAGAAAAATCATATTAATGCTGACATTGATTTCTGCATTGGCAGAAACTGGCATAAGTATAGATATATTCAAGTTTTCCCAAAAGGCTTGGATAGTTGCGTCCATTACGAGTACATAAACCATCATTGGGAACTGCATTTTGAAAATGCCGATTCAAATCCTAAGGTTGAAGATCTTAGACAAGTCATGATTCGTTCGATTGCAACATCAAACAACATGAGTTGGCACAATTGGTCTCGTAGGCAGCGCGGTCTTCTTAGACTGGAAGAAGAAGTATGCGATAGAACATTCGAGACTCTTTTCGATAAATTATGGGAAGCTACTATTTCCATACTCCAAAATGGCCTCACTTCAAATTATGCTCCAAAGGAAAAATCTGTTGTTCTGCCGGAAGCTCTTGCCCTTATCCATGAGTATCATGAGCCAGATGAGCCTCGCGTAGTTAGAGTAGAGAACCTGGAATATGACCGCCTTACCATTCCTTCATATCAGAGACCTTACAAATGGGGCGTAAAGAACGTCAATCAGCTCATTGACGATATTGTAACTTTCTGTGAAAAAAACATGAAAGAATATCGCCTAGGTACATTAGTACTACATAAGTTATCGAAAGAACCATCTTCAGAAATGGAGATTGTTGATGGGCAGCAGCGCTCAATCACATTAGCGCTCTTATTAAATGAACTTAGAAAGAAAGAAGAGTTTTCGGATCTTTTCTTGCCTGAGCTCTGTAATAGTATGTGCTCTTTTCTTAGCAAAAAACAGTTTCACGATTCTATTTCAAAGCGACATATTCAAGAGAACATTAACACAATACGGTTCCGTATTGGTGAGCTTAAGAAAAAACATGTGCATTTCCTACTGTCCAATTGCAGCTTCGTAGTTATTGCACTATATGATATTTCTGAAGCCTTCCAGTTCTTTGACTCTCAGAATGCCAGAGGAAAAGAACTGGAGCCACATGACCTACTTAAAGCGTATCACTTGAGAGAGATTCCTCAATTATCAAATACAGATCTCCAAAATATCACTAAATGGGAAAAAATGGATACGCCATATCTAGCGTCTCTTTTTTTGATACTCTTTCGTATAAAACGATGGATAGAAGCCAAGAATGGGAGATTCTTCACATCAAATTCAATAGACACGTTCAAGGGATACAGCATCAATCAATCACAACTTCCATATCAAAAGATTTTCCTTATGGCCGACTATTATGTACAGATTTATAACAATGACATATCTCGTCGACTAGATAGACAACACATGGAATATCCTCATCAGATAGACCAAACTACTATCAATGGTTCCTTATTCTTTGACATGATTGGATATTACTCACAAAAGCTTAAAGATTTACCAGATTTAGTTAAAGAATACTCAAATAAGATCGGAACTGAATTAGATTCCTATCCGGAACGTCTTAGAGATGGTGACAAATTCACCAGAATGCTATTCGATGCAGCACTCTTGTTCTATTACGACAAATTCGGTACTGAAGGTATTGACAAAGCGATCACAAAGATTTTCTTGTGGTCATACACTATGAGACTTACTCATGATTCCGTGAAAAGGACGACAATGGATAATTATGCTCGAGAAGAGAATAGTGCTTTCAGAATAATACATAGTGCAACAAAGCCTCAGGACTTGCTGAATTGGAAATTGCCTATCATCAAAGCGAATTCAGTCAAGCAGAAAGGCATGGCATCTATTCGGAACATCTTTATAAATCTTCATCAAATTGAATCCGAACAATGAGTACTTCTAAACCAGACATGCTGAGCATTAAGGATCTGCTCAGTAATGATAAATATATTATACCAATGTACCAACGCAATTATGCATGGGAAGAAAGTCATTTGAAACAATTGGTGCAAGATGTATGGGATAGCATTGATTCAGAGCGCCATTATTATATTGGCACTTTAGTAGTTCATATCAGGAAAGATGGAATGTTTGAGACTATTGATGGACAACAGCGCCTCACTACTTTGAACATCATGATGTGTGCTCTAAAGAATGAAGTTTCCGATAATGCTTCTCTCTTCGATTGGTTTAGAGGAGTGAATATAGAATATGAGTTCCGAGAAAGATCTTCGAAGACACTCACTGCACTTTATCTTCATGACAGCATAGCAGAGCTGAACGACTCATCTATTGAGGCTATGTATGATGTCGTAAAAAGGACTATTGATAGCATTGTTCCGAAGAACGATCTCGATAAGTTCCTGAATTTCTTTTTTAACCAAGTAATGATAACCAGAGTTGTCTTACCTGAAGATACTGATCTGAATCATTACTTTGAGATTTTGAATAGTCGCGGAGAACAGCTTGAAAAACCAGAGATTCTTAAAGCTAGAATAATGCGTCTATCCGAACAAAACAAATGCAAATGTTGGCTTATTGGCCTTATCTGGGATGCCTGCTCGGATATGGATAGTCATGTTCAGATGAATTTCTCTTCTGATTTACGTGATGCAATATTCGGGGAGAAATGGGACGAATGCAATTGGACAGATCTAAATGACCTAATTGTCAGAACACAACATATCCACAGATCTCAGACTCTCGAAGACTATTCAATAATAGATGTGCTGAATATGCCTCAAAACCCAACAAGGGAAAGATCTGACAATGAAAACGAAGATAGATTCTCATCTGTGGTGAACTTTGCGAACTTCTTGCTACAAGTTCTTCGTGTCATCAAGACGCAGGATATTCCTCTTGACGATAAACGCCTCATTGACATATTCACAGAAAAAAAAGTCACAGAAGACTTGGCTGAAGCTGATGCTTTTATATCTGAGATGTTGCGTTTGCGTTTCCTTTTTGACAGATTCATCATCAAAAGAGATTTCTATGAGGATCGCGAGAATGGTAAACTGTCCGTGAGATACCTGAAACATGAAAAGGATACTGAATATAGTTACAACCTCACCATTGATGATATAACAAGCAAACGTATCATGATGGTAGAATCAATGTTCCATGTATCATTACCCAGCCAAAACTACAAGCATTGGTTATGTGCTGCGCTATACTATTTATATAATAATCGTGACGGCAAAGGGCTCGTTGAATATATGGAGGGACTTGGAAAGGCGTATATGCTTGGCCGATTTTTGGCTAAAGATATTACAGCAGATTCGTTTTACTATGATCTCATATTCCAAAAAGGCGGAAAATACCATGGGAGCATACCTAGCAATCTCACTATCCCTACATTTACAGAGCATATAGACTTCTTCATATTCAATTATATTGACTATTGCCTTTGGAAAGAAGGCGAATGCCCTGATTTTGAATTCACATCGAGAAGTTCAATAGAACACTTCTATCCACAACATCCAATGGACAACTTTCCTACAATGGATGATGAGCATCTACATAACATAGGGAATCTCTGCCTTATAAGTGCAAGTAAAAACTCAAAACTGAGTAATTATCAACCTTTAGCCAAAACAGAGCATTATCATAAAGGCAAAATAGACAGCATCAAACAAAAAATCATGATGGAAATTACAATCAATAACAAGAGTAAGGCACAACCATGGTGGACTAAAGAGATTGAAACACATGCCCAATACATACAAAAGGTTCTTCTAAAAAATTTCCAATCTTAGAATCTTAATGCCATAAGGACGAAAGTAACACCGGGACACAACGTTTTCGGTGTTATTTTATATTCTTCACACCTATACAGAATGACCTGATCGGTTTTGTGTCAATTGTTGTTTTTTCTATAGTTCAACATATGATATGCGAACATTGCTGTTTAACTTTACTTTGTGACGCGTTGGAAAATCCTTCAATTCAAAAATAAATCTTCAAACAAAAGACCTATTGTCAGAGATTAAGAGGGTTAATTCTCACGGATGTACCCCTCTTGATCATAAGCCTTTCGCTCACGATGGATTAAATCTATCAATTGCTGCAACTCAGGCACTTCGGATTTAATACTCTTAAATCGGTTATACTGTTCATCGTATCTCTTTCTGGAGCCCGATTTCAGGCGCGATTCCACATCGTCCGGGATCAAATACGAAGAACGCTCTTTTCCCAAATACTGCTGAAAATCAACCAGGAATATATTTATCCCGGCCAGATCAAAATCGCCAAAATGCAGATAATGATTCGGGATAGCGCATAGCCATCTCCTTAGATCCGTGGATTGCGGATATCGGGAGACAAAGAGCACGCGGGTTGAGAGGTCGTGCGCCCGAAGATATTGTTCAAAGAATACTCGTTGCTGACGAATCATCCGGAAGTTCTCCATATTCTCGACACCAATCACCACCACATCCTCCGGAATTGTAAAACGCTCCCAATCGGCGACAAAGAGGAAGCTCCCCTCCTGCGGATTTACCACGAAAGGCTTCCCGTCAAGAAGACATGCAATCGGTTCATAACTGTTCACCGGGAACCCCGGGCAGGAACGAACCATAACGAGTTTGGAATTCCCGGTTTCCGCGGCCATCGAAGCTCGGGAATTCGGTTGATCCACTTCGAGGATTCGATAGCTTTCGTCCCTGTCTATGAGAAACCGTTTAAGAGCCTCCGGGTCACGAGCCCGATACGATTTTCTTGAGCCGCGTGACAGGACCAATAGCAGACCTTCCGCCAGCAGTTCGTCAAGCAGCTGGCTGTTTAGCTTCGAACCTGCAACTTGTTCACCGGCCAACAATGCCTGTATAGATGCATTTATCGCCATATCATCCGACTAATTGATTCGTTGCAACAATTTCTCAACCCTCGTCTTCACGCCATGTTTACTGAGGAGGTATGTATAGCGATAGTCGTAAGGATTGTACGACGTAGGCGAGCTGTTGATAAGATAGATGTTGCGTGAGTTGGCGAACTGCAGGATCCCCTTTATATTGTTGGGATGCAGGCGTCCAATCTCATCCATCATGCAGTGGACGATGAAATCACCACTCTTTTTGGCCGCCTTTTTCTTAAAGACATTGATGAGCATGATATTGACCATCGCCTTCACAAGAATATCCGTACCATCCGATCCGACGTTATTGATACGTTCCACCCAGCCCGTGTCGTTGTCATTCTCTTTAACACGAAACTGCAGCCGGAAGGCATCTCCCAAGGATACCGTCGCACGATTGGGCTCGTTCTGCAACTGATGCGACAGACTCTTCAGATAATCGACGACCTTACGGTTCACTTCATCCTGGTTATTGTCCGAGAAAAGATTCAGTTCACCGATGGTGAGCGCATTCTCCATCGTATAATCGTGAATAGAGATCAGCAACTGCATAAGCTTGTCGCTCGATGCATCGGCCCGGAGCTCAATGCTCTTGATAACTCCGGCAAAATTCTTCTCCACGAAATCCCGGTTGATATCCTGTATCACACCATCCACATCCGCTCTTCGCTTCATGAGTGACCCAATCTCGGCCGAGATACGCCCCATGATGTCTTTGTAATGCTCGCTCGTCCGTCGGCGGAACTCCTCGATTTTGTTATTGTCCATGAAGTCCTGCAGATCAACCGCAATTTGCATGTAGTCAGCATCCGTCACCGGCATTGTGTTGAAGTGGAAAGCATTCTGAGGCTTGAAGTTCCGATTGAAGCTGACAACGACGGATTTCAATTTCTCGATTGATTCCCGTTTTTGATTGACAACTCCCCGCAATTGGCTCAAGAGCTGCTGACAATCCTGCTGCGTCTTCATCGTCTTCTCATCTGTGAGATAAGTCTCCGGCACCAGATGCTCGTTATTGCGCATCTGATGATAACGCTCCAGCCCCTCACGCCTATGCTCCAGCTCCTTTAGGAGTTTTTTCTGACTCTCGTCCAGCTCCGCGCAACGTTTCAAAATACGCTCCCGTTTGTCATCATAGTGTTGCCGGATCGTGGAGAGCTGCCGCTCAATAGCTTTCATGCTCTCTTTGATTTCCGGTTCCACGGCAAAGAGATTTTTTTCGGCATCCCGATATCTGATAACAGTCGAACGGTCTTTATCAATTCTTCTTAACAGGCCCTGCAAATCTTCCAGCTCCTTACGATATTGCTCAAGCAGATGCGTGTCAACACCTTTTCCGGCAAGCTCCTCGTTCTGCTGTTCGTCTAGGTGCTTCTTCTGATCGGCAAACTCCTGATTGCGCGCAGCGGCCTCCACGTTTTGTGACGCTTTGAAGGCACGTAACTCCGCATCAAGAGCTTTGGAAGCCTTGTCGAATGCCGAATCAAGGTCCTTCAAATCTTTCTTGTTCTTCAACTCATTCTTCTCACGGGCCTCTTTCTCCGATTGCACCTTCAAAACAGCGTCATTGCAAGCACGTTGACGGACTTCGGTCTCCCGAGCAATCTCTTCCTGTTCCTCCATCTCCAGTTTATGCCGCTGGATTTGCAATTCCTGACGTTTGCCGGGGATCTGTTCCTCTTCCACCTTCAATAAGGTTGCACTTTGACGAAGAGGATTAATCAGCGCGGCATATTTTTTACGGAGTTTTCCTATTTCATCCTCATGATTGGCAAGCAATTGTGCCAACTGGTGCTCTAACTGCTGCACCTGTTCTTCCAACAGCTTCTTCTCCGCCCTGTACTCGTCGGGAGTACGATGGACCGAGTCGATATTATCCAGGTTTAGCTGGATGCCGAACAGGCCATCGCTGGCATTGGACAGCCGAGGCTCAAGCCCTTCTGCGTATAAAACCCGCTCCTCATCAACGACCTTACCAATCGTATTCTCCCAGCCTTCCGTATTTTCACAAAGCCACTTGTAAAGAGAGCCGTCCAAGTGAGCAAGCAAGCCATCAATCCTTGCAACTTGTTCACGGATTTTGGAACGATCCGCCTCAAGATGTTCCCGCTCACGTTGAAAGGTCTGCTTTACGTCCGCTTCTTGCATCTTGTACTCGGCGGCGAGCTGCTCAATCTGACTTTTCACCGCACTCTGCTGGGCGGAATTCTCGCTCTCCTTCAGATTCAATTGCAGGAGTTGTTCATCCACCTGCTTGATTGCATCGGCCATGGGGTGCCACTGACGGAGCTCCCGCAGCGCAGCTTCTGCCCGACTCTGGTCCGCCAGCAACATTTGCCACCGTTCGTCCGAGTCATGCCTCCAGCTGTTGAAAACCTCCATGACCCGGTTCCGTTTTTGGGTGCGGTCCTCATCCAGCTTCATACGCTGCTTCTGAAGTTCGGCCTGCTTGTTATAATATGCCTCTTTCTGGGAGTTCTCAAATGCTTGTCGGGCATTCTCCAGATTTCCCTTTAATACCTTGTATTTCTCCTCTATCGAAGCATGGGTTCTCAATAAACCATCCAACAGCGTCTGTTTATCCGTCGTCTCCTGCCGGATAGCGGTCTCCCGGTCGGCAAGAGCGAGGATCGGGCCAATACCCAGTGCATCAAACTCTTTTCTAGCCTTCGCTATATCTGCCAATTTACCCTTTTTGGCACCAAGATCCTGATTGAGCAAGGCTTTCTCCTTGTCGTAGTCTGCCGTTAATTCCCGCTCCCGGGTCCGCTCTTTCTCAATGCTGCTCTTTACCTCCTTCGCTTTTTCTTCCAGAAGCGGAATCTGTTGTTCACTAAATGCGACCGCTTCATTCAACATATGCCACACGTCCAGCAATTGCTGATCGAGCGCGATAATCTTGCGCCCCTGGTCTGCAATCTTCATCGCCTGCTGGCGCACAGGGAAACTACCATCACGCGACTGACGGAACCAGCAGTCGATCTCATCATACTCTCGCTCGAAATCCGTAACAAGTCTTCTGTAGGTCTGCAAGTCAATCGGCAGATCCTCCTCTGTCATGGATTGTATCAAGGTGTTCTTCACAAAGTCGGCATCCAGCTTCGTATTCAGAAAAACATTCTGGATGCTTCGTGGAATATTCTGATAATGCGAACTCTGCACCAGAGCATAACGTGCGTATTTGGAATCGCGGGTATTGCCGAAGATAATATCCTTGAACATGGCACCGGATTCGATTCTTGCGGAGACAGCCACATTCTTGTCGATGCGTTCCCGAATCCGGATCCAGTCACTCAACACCTGCTTGTCCTCGGTGATCAGCCATTCCCGCTTATACGGTGCATCAATAAACCGCCACGAAGCTCGCCCCTGGTAGCGACCGACAAGGATCGTATATGCGCCATTCTCACGCATCACTTCATAAAGTATATACGAGTTCGACTGGCGGAAATAGAATTCATCAAACGGTTTCTGCCCCTGCTGAATACCCAAACGATGCTTGTCGGCATTGTAGAAAAACAAGAGCGCTCTCAACACGGTGCTTTTACCCACACCCTGCGTTCCCGTAAAATGCACATTCCCGTCTACAGCGATCTCGGCATAGGGGATATTCGCGCTATTTATAAAAATGACTTTATTCAGGTACTTCATCTTCGTTTGCAATTTGAATGATGTCCACCAACTCCTCTACATAGCGGAATGCCGAAGTGACCTTATAGGTCTCGTCGAGCTCATTGACACACTCCGCAAAGCCCATACTCTGCATCTCCTGGAGCAGCTTGTTCACAATCTCGACAAGAGACCCCGCGCCGTATTTCTTGAAAAGATGGTTCGCCTTCTCCTTCATCTCGATATCCAGGCTGATCTGCTCCATCAAATGGCTCTTACGGAACTGATACCCGGCCGTAAAGGACTGGTTATAACACTTCAAAAAGTCCAGATAGTCCAGCCATTTGGAGAAGCTGTCCAACTTCTGCTCAATGGACTGTTTGCTCTCTCCTATTCGGGAAAAATAGAAGTAACCATTCCCCGCTTCGAGTTGCAGCCCAATCTCCCGAAAATAATCCGTGTAATCCTCCAGGTTCTCCTCTATATCCTCATACAGATGACGGATAGAGGCGTCGATGCTGTCGACCGAGAGGAATTCGCCCCGGCTTAAACGCTCGTATATTCTTTGGGTATTATTTCGCATAAATGATCGGATATTCAATATTTTGGTAGATGGCATATTCTCCGGTCATCCGGCATTCATCAGGATGCAGAATAACCAGCTGACAGAAGATTGCGGCGTATTCCTCAATATTATGTTTTACCTTATAGTCGTATCTCAAGATGAAATCGAACAGATTATAGCTTGATGCCAGAAACGCATTCCAGATTTCAGCAAGATTCACCTCTTTCAACAGTTGAACATGGTCCTGCAAATCATCATCCGTCAAAGGCTCGGCCGCGGTTCTTGCCGTTTTCTGGATTCCATTACGCTCGGCGACACGCTTCAGCAGTTTGATGATCTGATCGTTTCCCCGCAACATCTCCAGGGAGAGGCGGATCCGGCTGTATTGACGAGACTCCATCCAAGCCGGATTCCGCTCTTCCAGCACCTTCGAAAGGTTCGTTTCACTCTTGATAAGCAGCTGATTTTGCAAATATTTCAGCTTCCGGATCTTTCTGTAGAGCTCATTCTGCTGATCTATCTGATTGATGTAAGAGATGATCTGCCGGTCAATCTCCATCAGCGCATGGTAGGCCTCAACAAAATCATGCTTTACATCGCTACAAGTCTTGGCCATGTGCGGGTCATTAGCCATGATGAAAAAAGCATGCTCATTATCCATCAGCTTTTCGCACTCACGTATCATGGCGCGAATGCTATGACTCTTCTCGTCCAGATTTTGCAGTTTCTTCTTTTTGATGACATAATTTGGCTCCTGCTTATAGGCATGATCCATATTACGCTTCAAATCCACCACATTTTTCAAGGTTCTGAAGCCGGTCTTCTTGAGAAGCTGCCGGACATTATCCTGATACCCCGCTTTACGGCTGGGATTGGTCTCCTGCAGAAAATAGCCGATATTCTCCTTCAACGTATTGATACACTCCTGTACACTCAGCACGCTGATCTCCTCGTTGACATTCAGTACCTCCTCGAAAAAGTTCAGGTAGTCACTCTCAATCTCTACCATGTTGCCAGCTTCCACCAGCACGCCATGGTCAATCAACTTCCGCAGCCTGGCTTCATTCCCTCCGACAAGGTCAATAGCAAGTGCGACCGGAAACCTCATGAGTTTCCGTTTCTCAAACATCTCACTGAGCAGCCCTTGCTCACGTGAGAGCGTTTTGGTCAACTCCTCTATGCTCCTAAAATGCGTCAGGACATCCATATATCTACAACTCTGAGATTGACTCTATTTTACTTTCACTATTGCGTATTGACCGGCGTATAGGTTCCCCAGAAATCTGAACTTCAAGTAATCATCCCAATAATCGCCTTATCGCCCAAGGAGAGGCTTCGATCACACAAAACCCCGTTTCACATTGTTGCTCTAATGCAATTTACTATTTTTTATTCGAACAACAATCTATATTGCGCAAAATATATCATATAGAAGCTCCCAACAGAATAAAAAAAGTCGGACCCCGATTTTCGGAACCCGACTACCCTATCCACAGAGTGTGACGGCTACTTCTTCTTGCGATACCCGCACTTCGGACATACACCCTCCTCGTTGAGTGCAACGCCGCACAGCGGGCAACGGTCGATGTCGTTCTTGGTCACGAACTCCGCCGAGGCCGCATTCACACCGCTCGTGAAGGTGATCTTGGCAATGTTGAGCTTATCCTTCAGCAGGTCGTAGACAATCTTGATCATCCCCTCAACCGTCAGCGTCTCCTTCGTGACTACCAGACGGCAATCGGGATAGGCCGTAGCCAGCTCCGTCTTGAAGGCCGGGCCCTTCATCTTGTTCTGCGGGTGTCCGTTGCGGATGCCCTGCTTCTCGTAGACGTCCAGAACGGCCGGCAGCAGCGGATCATCCTCGCGCAAAACCAGCGCATGGTCGAAATTCCGGAGCACGTCCCACGCTACCTTCTGAATCTCGTTGCAGGGGTAAACCATGTTCACGCCCGCCTCGATGCTATCCTCCACCTCGATGGTCAACTGTCCCGTGTGGCCGTGGAGATACTGAGCCTCTCCTTGAAAACCGTAGAAACGGTGTGCATACTGCAGATCGAATGTTGTGATACTTCTCATAACAAATTGCGGTTTTAAGTTAGACATTCTTTTTAAGTGTTACCTGTACCTGTACTTTACCGATCTCCTCCGTCGGGAAGTGCTTGCGTTCGAGGTATTCGCGGATTAGTTGTGAGAGCTCCGGATCCGCATAGTCCTCGATCGACTTGCCGTCGAAGAGGTGATGGTGCTCCGCCACCGTGATGTCGTAGTAGCACTTCCCGGTGTCGGGGTGATAGATGAACGACAAAATGTTTGCCGAACGGAAGCTGTCCAAAATCCGATAGATGGTCGAAACGGTCACCTCCTTGTTGCGGGACTGGACCCGTTCGATGATATCCTCCACCGTGGCGTGGCGCAGCTCCTGCATCGCCATGTAGACCTCGCGGCGCTGCGGGGTCAGCTTCAGCCCCGCCTCCTTGATTCTTTGCAGTCCTTCGTTGTTCATCGTTTTGTTTCTTTCTCTGGTGCAAACATAATGCAAATAATTCGCAATTGCAAATATTTTGCATTTATATTTTCGAATTTAGGATAAGATCCCCCTCAGACACATCTACGGCCGCCCTGCGGATTAAGCGCACCAGCGACCGTCTCCCGATTTCGAAGTTTACCAACTGCCTCAACGATTGTTGCCGCCTGCACGGACAAATCCCTCCAAGCGGCAGCCCGTTTATCTCCCGAAACGCACTATTTGGAGTAACCGGGTAAACGATATTTTTTTATATTTACGCCGATTAGATAGATGACCGACATATGAAATTCGAGGCTAAACATCTGTTCATCCTGCTGTTGCTGCTTTCGGTGGTGATTCAATGCGCGTTCGGCAACTTCCCGTTTGCCTTTTTCGCCTTCCCGCTGGATGCACTCATAGCCCTGCTCTGGATTGCAGGAATGGTATATGCCTACAAAGAAAACCGCTCGTCGCGGTTCGTTCAGATGTGGCTCTCGCCGCAATGCACCTACTGGACGCTGGGCTGGCTCATTGCCGGCAGTCTGGTCATCGGGCTCTTTCCGCAACTCTCGGCCGCAGAGGCTGCCGAACGTTCGGGGCTGCTTGCCCGGCTGGGTTGCTACCACTTCACCACCTCTTGGATTTTCGTGGTGGGGCTCTTCGCCCTGCTGCCCCATCTGGGGATAATCACCTTGCGGCGAGGCTTCCGTCCGGGGCGCAACCGCTGGCGCTTTGTCCTGAACCATGCCGGGCTGTGGCTGGCACTCTTTGCCGGCGTAGTGGGCGGCGCCGAGGAGCAAACGCTGCGCATCCCGGTCTTCCGCGACCGGCCCAACAACGAGGCCGTCAGCGAAGAGGGGGCGAAGATCTATCTGCCGAAGGAGCTGCAGCTGAACGATTTCACGGTGGAGCACTACGCCAACGGCACCCCGCGCCACTTCTTTGCCGAGATCTCGATCGACGGAAAGCCGGCCCGGCTGGAGGTCAACCACCCCTATGCGGCCAACTGGGCCGAGGACTACTACCTGACCTCGTACGACGTGCAGTCGGAGCAGCCACGCTACTGCGTAGTGCAGATTGTCCGGGAGCCGCTGAAATACGTCATGTGGCTGGGCGTGGTCATGATGCTGTGCGGAGGCTGTCTGCTGTTTCTGGCCGGTCCGAACAGACAAAATAAGGAACTTTGTGAAACATCGCGGTGACGAAAGACGTATTGTAAAAGTGTGTGGGCAGCCGGCGCTGGGGTGGCACTGTTCAGCAAGGAACGACGCCGCTGGGCCATTCTGCTGACCGCTCTGGGTATGCTGGTCTTCGCAACATTCATTGCGGGGTTCTGGCTCTACATGCAGCGTCCGCCGCTACGCACCATGGGAGAGACCCGGCTGTGGTACTCCTTCTTCATGAGCGTATCCGGACTGCTGACCTACCTGCGGTGGCGCTACCCGTGGATCCTCAGCTTCTCGACGGTAGTGGCGACGGTCTTCGCCCTTATCAACATCCTGAAACCCGAAATCCACGACCAGACGCTGATGCCTGCCCTGCAGAGCCCGTGGTTCATCCCGCATGTCACGGTCTACATGTTCTCCTACTCGGTGCTGGGGTGTGCCTTTATCCTCGCCTGCATGGGGCTCATCAAACGTCGGGCCGACTACCTCGAAGCGACCGACAAACTGGTCTACACCGGACTGGCCTTTCTGACCGTCGGGATGCTCACCGGCTCGATCTGGGCCAAAGCGGCTTGGGGCCACTACTGGAGCTGGGACCCGAAGGAGACCTGGGCCGCGGCGACATGGGCGGGGTATCTGCTCTATGTCCACCTGCGTCTGTTCCGCAAAAATGCCTCGCGGCCGCTCTACTGGATTCTGATTGTCTCGTTCCTGGCGCTGCAGATGTGCTGGTACGGGGTCAACTACCTCCCGGCGGCCCGGCAGAGTGTTCACATGTATTCACGTTCTTAGTTATATAAACTGTTTAATTTTAATTCATTTGTTATGAAAAAAGGCTCAAAGATTATTCTATCCGTGCTGGTAGTGATAATCGTGCTTTGCGTCGTCTACCGACTGGTAAACAAGGCACCGTCGGCCGACCTCGAAAGCAATGTGCAAATGGAGCAGATCGTGGCGAGCAGCGGATGTATCTCCTGCCACTCGGCCGATCCGAAGCTGCCTTTCTATGCCAACTTCCCGGTAGCGGGCAAGCTGGTGCAGGAGGATGTGCGGCTGGGCTACCGTTCGTTCGACATGGCTCCGATGATGGAGGCGCTGAAGAACGGTGAGAAGATCAACGAAGTGGACCTGGCGAAGGTCGAGAAGGTGATTGCCGACGGTACGATGCCGCTGGCCAAGTACTACCTGATACACTGGGGAGCGTCGCTCACGAACAAGGAGACGCAGATGGCGCTCGCATGGGCCAAGTCGCAGCGTGAGGCCTTCTACCCCAACCCGCTGGCCGACCAGGAGTGGGCGAACGAGACGATCCGCCCGATTCAAGACTCGGTTCCAGTAGACATCCGCAAGGTGATGCTGGGTAACAAGCTCTACAACGATACCCGTCTGTCGGCCGACAACACCATTTCGTGCGCCTCGTGCCACGGTCTGAACACGGGAGGTGTCGACAACAAGGCCTTCTCGGAGGGTGTTGGCGGACAGCTGGGCGGCGTGAACGCCCCGACGGTCTTCAACGCCTACTACAACTTCGTGCAGTTCTGGGATGGTCGTGCTGCCACGCTGGCCGATCAGGCTGCCGGACCTCCGGTCAACCCGGTGGAGATGGCCTGCAAGTCGTTCGACGAGATCTGCGAGAAGCTGAAGGCTGACGCCGCATTCAGCAAGGAGTTCACGGAGGTCTATCCCGACGGCATCAACCAGGCCAACATCACCAACGCCATCCAGGAGTTTGAGAAGACGCTGCTGACGCCCAACTCGCGCTTCGACAAGTACCTCAAGGGCGACAAGACGGCCATGAACGCCGACGAGATTGCCGGATACGAGCTCTTCAAGAAGTACAACTGCGCCACGTGCCACGTCGGTGAGAACATGGGTGGACAGTCGTACGAGCTGATGGGCATCAAGCGCGACTACTTCGCTGAGCGCGGTACGGAGCTCACCATCGAGGACAACGGCCGCTACAAGGAGACCAAGGACGAGCGTGAACGCCACCGCTTCAAGGTGCCCGGACTGCGCAACGTCGCTCTGACGGCCCCCTACTACCACGATGCCACGCAGGCTACGCTGGAGGATGCCGTTGTCTCGATGGCCCGCTACGAGGTGGGCGAGGAGCTGACGCAACAGGAGGTCGACCGGATGGTAGCCTTCTTGAAGACGCTGACCGGCGAATACCAGGGCAAGCTGCTGACCAACGACAACTTCCCCGAGACGAAATAAGGCACATCGCCTCATTTTCAGCCCGACACGTTCCGACGTGCCGGTTTTTTTTCTTACCGCCGGATCACATCCCCACCGACAAAAAATCCTCCGCCAAGGTTTGGAGTTCGCGCAAAAATTACTACCTTTGCTCATGGAGTCACACCCCTCCGGCGACCCGCTCCGGTGAGGGAAAAGAGCCGCCCAAAATCGGACTCCGAATCCGAGTTTTACATTTTTCCGAGAATATCGGACCTCAGAAATGAAGCGTCAAACAAGGTTTTGTCGCCTCTTTACAGTGTGTCTTTTTGTGGCATAAACTAAACAATAGCAGACATACAATTAGACAGTTACAATATCATTACGCATCACAAAGCAATTCCAGGACAATCACGTTTCACATCGTCGTTATGCTTTAACAAGGTAAAGATGGGTTCGTGAATCTTGCTGTGATCCAGAAGTTCAGTCTACACTTTCTCGGCAGTCACATAATTGCCTCACCGCTTCATTCCGTAGTCAATGGTATTCATGATAATGTTGTCCATCAAGGCATTTATCTTTTCTTTAGCATAGCCTTTCACCTCCACGGCTGCCATATTCTAGTTTTCCTGTATGATGCCTTGTTCTGTACTGAACTAGCAAATTAATGGTAACACGTACCATAATCATTAACATACATTATTCTTTTCAGAAATTTACGAATATATCATGAATATTCTGTAATTTTATACACTACTGAAATAGAAGGTAAAACAGCTCGCAGAAAAATGAGTTACAAATTCGATGGAGACAGCGTATTCTTTACATCCGACACCCACTTTTATCATACGAATATCATCGACTTTTGTAGAAGACCATTCATGAATATAGAGGCGATGAATGAGACGCTGATTGCAAACTGGAACAAGGTCGTCGGAACAAACGATATCGTGTTTCATCTTGGCGATTTTTGTTTGGGTGATTCCGCAAAATGGAATGGAATTCTTGACAGGTTGAATGGGAAGATTTACCTGATACTCGGAAACCACGATTTGAGAAACTTTCGGAAAAATTATGCAGCAAGATTTGAGTCGGTGGCAATGCAGATGAATATCGAGGTAAACAACCAGAAAATCTATCTGAATCACTATCCGTTCCTTTGTTACGACGGTTCCTATGACGGAGTCTGGCAACTGTTCGGACATGTGCATACTAATAAGAATCGTACCGGTAATGATGCCGCACGGCTGAAGATGCTTTTCCCGACACAATATGATGTAGGAGTCGACAACAATGATTTTACCCCTATTTCATATGCAGAGGTAAAGGAAATCATGGAAAAACAGTCTATATAAATCTATATAAAATAAACAAAAAGGGAAAAATAATTCACCATGGATCAGTTGTCATATTACGGACGGACCAATCAGGGCCGTTGCAGAGAAAATAATGAGGATGCATATCTTCTTGAGCGAAGGGGCCAGTATGTCATCGCTGTCGTCGCGGATGGGATTGGCGGATATGAAGGTGGGGAAATTGCTTCCTATCTTGCCTGTAAAAGCATCTCTGACTATCTGAAAAATACTCCGGGAAAGGACTATGGAGGAGATGTTTTAAGACAGGCGGTTATCTATGCCAATAATGCAGTCGTTTCACAACAGTCGAATCCCCGGCTAAGCAGTATGGGTTGTGTATTGACCGCCGTTTTGTTTGACATGGAGCAACACCAGGCACATATGTGTCATGTCGGAGATACACGTTTATACAAATATAAGGGCGGAGTGCTGACCAAACTCTCACGTGACCAGTCCCTGGTAGGACTTCAGGAGGATGCCGGAATTCTGTCGGAAGAAGAGGCCAAGTCTCATCCCCGGCGCAACATTATCACGCGGTTTATCGGCAATGCACGACTCGATTGGAATACAAACTACATGATGAATTTGAGCTTCCCGATTGAAAACGATGCACAATATCTGATGTGCTCTGATGGATTATATGATATGGTTGCTTCGGCTGAGATCATGGAAGTTTTGGCACAAGAGAGCGACCTGCAACAAAAGGTTGAATTGTTGATGCATCGAGCCAATCTTGCCGGTGGAAAAGATAACATTACCGCAATTATATTGGAGATCAAGAAAATAATTTGACAGAACCATGAATGAGGTGGTAGCATATTGGATTGTATTGGGTTGTCTGGCTTTCTCTGCCATATTTTCCGTAGTTGAAGATATTATCTTAATCAGAAAGAGTGATAATGTTGAGAATTCAAACAGGTTATGGAGTAGATTGGTGAATGATATATGTATCTACGGAGTCTTTATGACATTATATGCAACCAGGTATTTTGCTGACATATATGAATACCTTTACAATGGACAGCGTCAACATCTGGCGTCTGAATTTGTCTTCGTCTTGTTAATCTTACTTATATGGATTGCCGCAAAAATACCTTCTGGTCTGCTGAATATCATAACCAGCCCTAGACCATTAATTGCAATGAAAGAGAGTCTGGAGGATATGATGCTGTTGCTGATTCCGTTGGTATTGATGTTAGGCGGTTATATATTGCTGGTTTCGAAAGGTCTGATATGGGCGTTAATTCCTGTGGTATTTGCTGTCTTTACGGTTATAAGTATTATGTTGGGCAGCACATACAAGTACCGGAATATCATCACCGTAAAGTTGATATTGTGGGTATCAGCCATTTCTATAACATCACTTGGGCTTGGATTGATTACTTATGATATAACCAGCGGATATATTTTTTCAGCCGCAATGAATATCTATCCGGCATCCTATGCAGCAAACCTGGTAAGTGTCACATTCGTTTATCTACCTATAATACAGATTGTAGAGCCATTCTGTAAAAAATATGGGTCCCAATTATATATTCCAATGGTGAAAGAAGGAATAGAAGAATTAGAAGCGAACAAACGAAAAAAGAAGGATCAGAGCGATGAAAAACAGCAGTAAGAGAGCGAAGGATTCGCACGACCTGGCGTACCTGCTCCGACACGATAAAACATATACATTCGAGACAGGTGGCTGGCGCTCCGTCGAGAACCTTGTGCACAAAAAAGGATTTTCGTTTAACCAACTTTGCGATTTTGTAGTCAACGACTCCAAAGGCCGGTTTGAATTCAATGAAGACAAAACAAAAATTCGGGCATTATACGGGCATTCCGTCCTCATTGATATGAATTATGCATGTTGTACACCTCCGGAAATTCTCTATCATGGCTCCTCGATGAATGCCAACGCCGACATAGCGGAAGTCGGATTGAAACCCCGGTCAAGAAATGACGTACACCTCACAAGCAATCAAGAGGCAGCATTGGAAACAGGCGCCCGCCATGGAGCCCCCATAGCGATACAAGTTAAGGCGCTTGAAATGTTTCATGAAGGATACAAGTTTTATAACCCGGCAAGGAACATATGGCTTGTCCGTGAAGTCCCGTCCCGTTTTATTGATTCATATTATGTTCCTATGAACTCTTTCAATTTAGAGAGCATCAACCATAAGATGATAAAGGTTGTATGCGACACCCGCAGTATCATCGAGGCATTAAGCCGGAACAGTACAATCGCCTCCTTATGCGAAATCGTACCTATTGCAGATATGTCATGGTCCGTCAATACTATGGAAGAGATGTTCGGGAATCAGTTGCACATCCTTGTTGTGACCGACGCCCGGAATGTGACCGATGATTTCGTACGGCAGGTTTCTAATTACAAAAGATATACTTCCGGCCTCATTCTGCTCTCGCCGGTTGTTGTCGATGAGTTCCCATCCATCTGGGCGGCGGATTGTGAGACAATACCTGGCCTGTTGCGCGCGCTCTGTCTGCTGCTGGAGCGTAATCGGTCCGGGAATTTGAGTCTCAAAGATATTGCTACATTACTGTTTGCAACCGGGGGTGAAGTTAAGGTGCTACAAACTACATATAATAACAGCTCCGATATTGACAATCTCCGCGAAAGACTGACTGCCGCACTCGAAGGTCCGGATGCGCATTTCAAGTCCTGCATCGTCCAGGTAGCAATGCCAGAGGAGAATGAGAGCCCGGCCGAACGTATTCAGACAGAGGTCTGGAATATTGGGGCGTGTGTCCGGAACAAGGTCCCGGACATGGGGTGTTACTTCTGTTATTCGGACAACATGCCCGGCGACAGCCAGATCCGACTTTCTGTTTTCTTGCATTAATCTGTTTCTGTTCTACTGCGATGAAAATGAAAGAGATGGACAAACCGATCGAAGGATCCTATCCGGTAAGTCGAAATGTGTTTGCCGGAGAGCATCCATTGTTCGACATTTACAAAAGATCCGCCAGGGGGAATATACCGGCCCTGCTGAGATTCGGGATTACGATTTTTCTGGATCTGACCCAATCGTATGAGGCTCCGGCCTATGAGTCGTTTTTACCATCCGGAGTGGAACGGATATCGTTTCCGATTCGGAACTGTGATGTTCCGGCAAGCGTTGACTCGGTAATCGGACTGTTCCGGAGGGTGGAACAACTGCTACAGGAGCATCCTCGGGCCAAACTCTACATCCATTGTCATGGAGGTGTTGGACGAACGGGGACCATTGTAGCTTGTTACTACATTTATTTCGAACATCTGTCATTCGAAGAGGCCCTTGATAAAATGCGACAGCAGTACGCTCTGTCACCCCGCTCGAAAATCATGAATGCACCCGAAACTAAACGTCAAATCGAATTTATTAGGACGTTCGCTGAACTTATTCTGCATTAATTCCTCAATAAAAAATAATGCAAATAAGGGAATAGTACGGGAGGTATAAAGTTTTGTTTTTCTTGCAAAAACTCATTCTGGATTAGACGGCAAAACACGCTGTCACTTATTTTCCAACACTACTGAAGGCTCTATTAAAATGCTAAATTAGGGACTGTCGCAAAAAGAATAAAACTTTATAACGAATTGATTGCCAATGTAATATAAAATTTGCAT
>ERZ780167.722-NODE-722-length-32589-cov-6.471230_pt1 | contig 32589 bp, 24 predicted proteins | sample MGYA00510982_ERZ780167 | MGnify/ENA primary metagenome ERZ780167 (study PRJEB29588, sample SAMEA2146107) | human gut metagenome | biome: human gut; feature: human-associated habitat; material: faeces | place: Denmark | collected 2008/2010 ... | reverse complement strand
GAGCATCTGCCTTACAAGCAGAGGGTCGGCGGTTCGAATCCGTCAACGCCCACACCGACAGAAGCCGCATTCCTTACGAGGTTTGCGGCTTTTTTTATGTCTGTCTGAGGGAAATCCGCCCTGTTTTTGAAATCGTGGCAAATTGTCAATCCGAACCGAGCAATTCTTGTGCTTTATCCAGATAAACCCAGTGATGTATGCTTTTGTGTCGGATTGTAAAGTTACTTTCTGCTCATTTTGTCGAAATATTTATTTGTTTATTCTGATTTATGAGGTGAATTTTGCTCAATCTTCTTTCTGTTATATATGCTTAGAAGTACTCTGAAAGCGTTTTGTGGTTAATTTAACGATTTTCCCTGTTAATATAGTTGATAAATTTGAAGGCTTGTCAGATATTGATATTTAATCAATAAAAAATGTATACCTTTGCACGCTCAAAAATAATATTGGGCGGTTGATGCAGGGTATGGGGACCTTTGCGAATAAAATGCCATGTGGCAGGCCTGGGGAAGGCAACCTTCAATATTCCTGTATGAACGTCAGTGATCAGGCGATAAACAAATCCCGTAAGGGATTTTGCAAACAAAACAAGTTAAGCTAAGCTATAATTTGACTATGGATGAATTGAAGGTACTTCTCTGTTGGAGTATTTGTTCTTATTTGTTGTGTGGAGGTGTGCTGTGGGCCCGACGCCGAAGTGGAGACCGTTCCCGGCTCTACCTGTCGTGGGTGTGGGTCGTGGCCGGGCTGATGTTTCTGGTTCGTCTGCTGATGGCGGAGGCCGGAGAGCCTATCGCGGGCCGCATCCTCCCTCCGGAAAATCTGGCGGGTGGCTTGTGGGCCATCATGCTGCTCTATCTGTATCCCATGGAGGCCGTCTATAGCGGATGGTTCACGTGGAAGCGGGGGCTGTTGTTTTTCCTTCCCGGTCTGTTGCTCAGCACCGTGCAGTTTCTGCTGGTTCCCTATTCGCGCGAATTGTATTCCTTGATGGATATATGGCGGTATTTCGGAGAGTTCAATGTCTGGTTCCGGTTCTGTATCTTGTTTGTCGTCATCCTGTTCTATGCGCTTCTGCTGTTCTGTATTCCCTATAACTGGAAGAAAAGCCGTGTGTGTCACCGGTGGATTTATACCTATACCCTGAAGGTGATGTTGATTAGTGCCTGTTTCTTTGTGTTCATGCTGACGGGGTCTCTGCTGGCCAGCTGTGTCCACCTGACGGTGTGCATGGCGGTCGCGGTTTCGGTCACCTATCAGGAGCTGTTCGTCCGTTTCGAGGCGCCGCATGAAGTGCCGGAGTCTGTGGCGGCCGATGTCCCCGAGGTGCTCCCGGCTCCGTCGGAAGAGCCTGCGTCCAGTCCGCTTCTCGGACGCCTGACCGGTTTGCTGGACAGCGAGCCCATCTGGCACGACCCCGACCTGGACCTCTCCGACCTGGCCTTGCGGCTGAACACGAACCGCAGCTACTTGTCCAAGGCCATCCAGGAGTGCGGATATAAGAATTTTTCGGACATGATGAACCGCCGTCGCATTGCCGATTTCCTGAAAGAGGCCGATGCGGGCCAGGTGGCCAGCGTGCAGGACGCCTTCTTCCGCGTAGGTTTCCGCTCGCGCGAGACGGCCCTGCGGTGCTTCAAGAAGTACGTCGGGCTTTCGCCCACCGACTATATACGCAGCCGTATGATGCCCGCAGAGACGAGCAGCGATTGATTTTGTTTTTTTGACGCATGGCTTTTTGAAAATGAAGCGTGGCGTACGAAACTGTTTTTTTATTTTGTGAGTTGGGGAAAACTGCCCCTGGAACGATATTTGAGACATTAATAGAAATAATTTGACGGAATGAACGACGGAAACGCCCTGATGAGCCGTTTTGGCTTCTGCCTGCTCGCTGCCATGTGGTGGCTGCTGGGCGGTGACACACTGTTTGCGCAGCAGTTGGCTGTCAAGCAGTCTGTCAAGTCGTATACCCTGATGTTCCGCATCGATAGTCAGGAACTCGATACGGCCTATGCGGCCAACGGGGCGGTGGCCGGCGGCATGCTGGCCGAGCTGGAGTGGCTGCTGTCGGCGGGCAACGTGGCGGTCGACTCCGTGGTCATCACGTCATCGGCCTCGCCGGACGGCAACCGCCACTACAACCGCCGCCTCTCCGTGAAGCGCGGACAGAGTGTGTACAGCTACCTGAAGGACGGCATGCCCGCCCTGCCCGAAGAGGCGCTGGTGCTGGTGCCCCAGGGAGAAGACTGGACGGCCTTCCGCCGCGTGGTGGAAGGGGACGGACAGCTGCCTTGCCGGCAGGAGATACTGGACATCACGGATACCGATCTGCCGGTGGACGAGAAGGAACGGCGCATCAAGCGGCTGAAGCAGGCCTATGCCTACCTGGTGGCCCACCACCTGCACAAGCTCAGAGCGGTGACGGTGGCGGTCCATGTGACGGTGCGCGAGGCGGTGCTCACGTCGCCTGCCTGGAGCCTGCCGGCCACCCGGACCACGGCGGCATATTTCGCCCCCGACGGCTTCTGCCAGGCGCTGCCTGCGCCTGATGGCCGCAAGCACTTCCGCCTGCCGCCCTTCGCCGTGAAGACCAACCTGCTCTACGACGCCGCCCTGGTGCCCAACGTGGGGCTGGAGTTCTTCTTCCGCGAGCGCTGGTCCGTGGGGCTCAACTGGATGTACGCCTGGTGGAAGACCGACCGCCGCCACTACTACTGGCGCATCTATGGAGGCGACGTTGAGGCGCGCTACTGGCTGGGGGACGACGGCTACGGCCCCCGCCGTTCGGGGCACCATCTGGGCGTCTATGCCCAGACGGGCACTTTCGACTTCGAGCTGGGCGGACGAGGCTATATGGTGGACCGCTGGGGCTATGGCGGAGGCCTGTCCTACGGCTATTCGCTGCCCGTGGGCCGGCGGCTGAACCTCGACTTCAGCATAGGCCTGGGCCTGTTTCACGGGCAGTTCAAGGAATACCTGCCCATAGACGGCCGCTACGTCTGGCAGGTCACCAAGAAACGAAACTGGATAGGACCCACCAAGGCCGAAGTGTCCTTGGTGTGGCACCTCGGGGATATGGGAACCAAGTAACCGGATAAGACAAGCGACATGGGTAAGAATAAAATGACATACTTCCTGCTGATACTGCTACAGGCACTGACCACCGCCTGCACGCACAAGGAGCTGTATATGGGCGGCAACTCCGCGCCCTCGCTTGTGCTGCAGGTCGACTGGCACCTGGAGTGGAACATCAAGTACCTCATCGACTGGGAAACGGAGTGGCGGCCCGAGTGGGAGATGGACTGGAGCAAAGTGATACCCGACGAGCCCGAGGGCGTGCGCCTCGTGACCGAGTCGCACGACGACGACACCCGCCTGGTGTTCAACCTGCCCTCCGGCGGAGGAACCGTCACCCTACAGCCGGGCACCTACACTGCCCTGCTCCACAACAACGACACGGAGTACATCGTCTTCGAAGGAGACGGAGCCGCACGGCCACCGCCACCACCCGCACGCGGACCCGCAGCCCTTACTCCGACAACAACCCCGCCGAGGTGACCGTGAACCAGCCCGACTACCTCTTCTCCAGCTACGCCGACGAGTTCCTCATCGAGGAGATAGACGAGTGGGTGGACGGCGAGGAAGAGCGGATCATCGAGGTGGACGTGCCCATGCACCCCGTCGTGTTCAGCTACATCATCCGCTTCGAGTTCGAGAGCGGCAAGGAATACATCAACGAAGCCCGCGGCGCCCTCTCCGGCATGGCGGGCACCGTGAACCTGAGCGACCGCCGGACGCTGGACGACGTGGTGACGGTGCTCTACGAAGAAGCCGAGGTGAGCGACTACGGCGTAGAGGCGGTGGTGCGCTCCTTCGGCCTGTGCAACTTCGACCCCGTGCCCACCGACGAGTATCCCGACGGCCACTTCTATACGCCGGACGAGACCACGGCCGGCGACACACAGGCGCGGTCCGACCGCCCGAAAGCCGACGAACAGATGCGCCACATCCTGACGCTGGAGCTGGCCCTGAAGAGCGGACAGGTGAAGACCTTCGAGGTGGACGTGACGGACCGCATGCGCGAGCAGCCCCGTGGCGGCGTGCTCCTCATCCAGGGGCTGGAGGTGACGCCCGAGGAGGGCGAGGGCAGCCAGACGGGCGGCTTCGAGGTGAGTGTGGACGACTGGGGCAACTCGGAGGACATCGACCTGCCGCTGTAGAGGAAGTGGAAAGTGTGTTTTAAAAAAGAATATATGAACTGGTTAAATTTTTAAGTGTATGAAGAAAAAAGTTTTTTGGCTGGCAGCGATGGCTGTAACCGTTTCAATGGCAAGCTGCTCATTGGAAGAAGTAGTGGAGCAACCGACTCCGCAGGCAATTGGATTCTCGTCGTTCGTGGGGAAACCGACAAAGGCGGTGACACAGACTAATATAACTGCACTGCAGACAAATGGTTTTAAAGTTTGGGGTGGTTATGAGGGTAATGATGTAATTTTCGCAGGGAGAGAGGTAACGTATTCAGACTCTCAGTGGGGATATACTGGTACTGAATATTGGGTACCTTCTAAGGATTATAAATTTGCAGCTTTGGGACCTCTTGCAGATGTTGCGGCAGGAACTCCTGGTTATACTTATGCAGGTGGTTTGGTTTTGAGTGATTATTCTGTGACAGATCTGGCTACATCGAAAGACTTGGTGTATGCTTCTGCAGAGAGGCTGAATGCTACTTCTACACCAGATTATACCAATGCTGTATCTTTTACTTTTGGCCACATCATGTCCTGGATTAAGATTAAGTTTGTACACAAGATGACCTCTGGCTATAATATTACGGTATCGAATGTCAATGTAGAGAATGTGAAAACGAATGCTACATATACTGCCTCTACTCCAGCATGGAGTGCGCCTAATACAACGGCTGCATTTACTTCGGGACAAACACCTCACTCTTACAAAACATCTGGAGACGCTGATGACGATTCTCCGCTTGACACAGATGGAGACTACGGTATCGTCGATTTCATCGCTATTCCTCAGACTATAGCTCTGGGAAATCCGTTTAAGGTGACCTTTAAGTTGAGTGTGGCAGATAATAAGGGAACGTTGGTTACGAACAAAGACGTTACGGCGACGATGAATTCTGCACAAACGTGGGCGTCGAATTTCGTTTATGTTTATACTGCTGAACTGGATGATACTGTGCTTGGCTTGCATCCTATCAAGTTTACAGTAGATAGCGTAACTCCGTGGGATGACGATGACGATGACGATAATAAGGGTGGTAATTTAGACTATTAATTTTCAGCCCGGGCGGGCCTGACCGCCCACCCGGGCACAACGCAGCCAGGCAGGCTGCCCCTTCCGGCCCGGCCGGAAATATCGAAAAAGTAAAAAGAAACGACAATGAAGAAGTTATACGCCTTGATAGTCCCGTTATGCCTCGTGCTGGGTGCCTGCACCACGGCCGACGAACCCGGTGTGGCCGGGGAGGGGGGGATTCCCATGTCCTTCGGGGCAAGCGGAGAAACCGTCGGTACCCGAACGTTGCTGGACGGTACTACCATCAACCAGAACGGCAACCGGCTGAAGGTGTACGACCGCTACATCCCCCCCCAGAACGGTACTGCCGTGCTTTACATGGAAGGCACGGAGGTGACCTGCGACGGCTCGGCCTGGACTTACTCGCCCCTGAAGTATTGGACGGAGGAGGGAACGCATTCGTTTCTGGCCTATCTGCACAAGGCAGGAAGTGTAAAATGTGATGTTACGGACGGCTGCTATCCTTTTTTAAGGTACGATGCCGAGCGACATGAACTTTACGTGACCGGTTGGACCATCGGAACCGACAACCAGTTCGACTTCCTCTATGCCCGCCACAAACGGAGCATGACCGAGGCCAATCCGCATCGAGTCGTGGAGTTCCAGATGAGCCACCTGCTCTGCGCGGTGCAGTTCAACATTGTCAATCTGTATGACGTGAACCAGGAGATCAGCATATCCGGTTTTCAGCTTTCCGGACTTAACAACAATCAGTGGGCTGCCATACCGGGTCAACCGAACGGCGAAGTCATTTATACGGAGGAGGCCAGTGCGACACAGGCTACGCTTTCTGGCACTACTACAGCTACGGTGGCCTACAACAAGGCCTTCAACGCCTTTGCCGGTGTGGGTACAGTGGGTGACGACGGCTGCCTGCTGATGTGGCCCCACGATGCTGGACAGTATGAGGATCTGACAATCAGCTTCCAGCAGGGCGAAGATCTGAAGTCGGTTTCCCTGAAAAGCGGGAGCACCACCCACTGGGAGGCCGGGCAGAAATATACCTATAACCTATATATAAAGGACGACCGCATCAACCTGCAGGTGACGGTGCGCCCTTGGATAACGGACGATATAGACTTGAATTGACATGAAACGGATACGCTGGACATACGGTACTTGGGTTGTGGCGCTGCTGATGCTGCTGCCAGTGGCTTGCGACGCTCCGATGGACGACAACACCGGGACGGCGGACGATGCCATCCTGTTCTATGTGAAGCAGCAGGTGGTGGAAGGAGCCGCTTCGCGCACCATTGTCGACGATACGTACGACTTGACCACCCAGGGGCTCCCCATCTACGTGTACGACGAACAGAACCACTTCGCGGCCGGTACCGAAGTGCCGCACTACGGCAACGGTGTCTGGCGGAAAGATGGCCTGACGTGGAAGAATAGCGAATACGTGCTCTATGCCTACGTGCAGTCGGCAGGCACAGGCTCTGGAACGAATTTGACCATATCCGGTAACGGGCAGACGGTGAGAATCACCCAGCCCGCTGCTTACAGCAACGACCCCAAGGTGTGGGCAGACTATCTCCTGTCTTACCGCATTGCTGCCGACGGAGCCGACCGTCCGCTGGTACAGCTGGAGCTGGAGCGCGTGACGGCTGCGGTGGAGCTGTACGTCAGCTTCCAGTCGTCGACCGCCCACGCCGCCCGGGTGACCGGCATCACCTTCAGCGGAGTGAAGTATGCGGGCACCATGACATTGTCCCGTCACGCCACACCTTCGGACCAGCCGATGGAGGATACCGGCATGCGCAACGTGTGGGGATGCCAGCCGACCGGCGCCGTGGCCGACTATACATATGGCAATGCTATTGAGGTTGAAGGTTTTGACGGTACCGGGGAAAAATACGATGCGAAGTATCGCGTCATGCGTTTCCTCACCATCCCGCAGAACCTCACTTCGGCCAACACGCTGCAGATTGATTATCAGGTTCAGCAGACGGCTGACGACGATTCGTGGGAATCTTACAGCGCCACATTCGACCTGAGCCAGTTTGCTCCCGGTGAGTGGACGATAGGACACAAGACCCGCTACCGGCTGAATATAGATACCAGCGTGCAGTTGGAAGGGATTGTGGAGAAATGGAACACAACCAGTTACATCGAAGGCACTTTTTTACCGGACTAAACAGAACGACGAGATATGAAACGACAGATCCTTATATGGACCCTTGGGGTAGCCGCCCTGCTGGCCTTTGCCGGATGCCGGGACGACCTGGCCGACGGCTTCAATCCCGACGAGATACGCCTCGACGGACAGGTGGTCTCGTCCGTGCAGACCAAGGCCGATGTGGAGGTAGGCATCGACTACGACACGCAACTCACAAATCCGCTGGACATTTCGCTGGTGCGCTGGGATGAAGGCGGCAGCAGCATGGTGGGAAGGGTGCCTATAGAGGCCACCCTGGGCAATCCGGATGCGACAGGCAACTGGACCCGACCGATAAGTTTTACAGTACCCCAGTATTACAGGAACCGCACAGACAATGTGGGCTTTGTTGGCTGGTATCCTCGGACGGGGTGGACGGAGAGTGGTGGCTCTGTCATTGATGGCACAGGAAAAATGACCTATACCATCGACGGACAGACCGACGTGATGGTGAGCGACTTCCAGCAGGGCAACTTCGGTACGGGCATACCCGCCCTGACCTTCCGCCATGCCCTGTGCATGTACAAGATTTATGCCTACTACGTGGACGACGATGCAAAGACGCAGTGGGGCAACCTGCAGCAGGTGACTTTCCAGAACCTGCCCGAACAGCTCTTTGTGCAGTGGCCCGCGGACATAACAAGCGGGCAGGCCACCTTCTCGTATACGCCTGCTCCCAAAGATGGAAACTATAAGACAGTCGATTTGTTTGCGTCAGATGAGGCGGGAAAGGAACTGCCGGTGGGCACCACCGACAGCGAGACCACCTACCTGGGGACGGTACTGGGCGGCAAGCCTGCCATCAAGGTATTGGGCATACAGATAAAGACTGCCAACAAACAGGGCGGAAACTCTGTGTCCATCGCCCGCGACTTCAAGCCCGGCTATACCTACCACATCTACCTGAAGCTCTCTGTCAGGGGCGTCATCAATGCCGAGGTATCGGTAGGAAAATGGATGTACACCCCCGACAACGAAATCACCATCGATCAGAACATGGTGCTCCTCACCGACCTGTCGCGCTACGGAACGGCCAACAGTTACATCGTTTCTTCGGCCAACCGCGGCTACTGCTTCGATGCCACCGTCAAGGGCAACGGCGTCAACACGCTGACCCGCCGCGACGGCACCACCATCCAGCTGCCCGACCGGGACGTGGACATCGCGAGCCAGATAGACCATGTCGGGGTATATCGTACGGATGCCATGGTCGAAGTGGCTGAGGGTGGCAGTGGCACCATGAGCTTGATTGACCCGGAGCAGAGGCCTACGACGGAAATGATCACTCTCCTGTCGGACAAGCTGAGCGACGGGAAGGTGAAGTTCTGGGTGAACGGTTTTACAGACAGTAATGGAAAGCCCGTGTCCGACAACTATGCGCTGAAGTACAAGGGCAATGTCAAGATTGCGGCCTACAACGCGCAGGGCGAAATTGTGTGGAGCTGGCATATCTGGATTACGGACAAGCCGCAGAACCAGGGCTACCAGAACGGTACCGTGGCCATGGACCGCAACCTGGGAGCCGTAACGGCGTCGCCTGTTTCGCCGGGTGACGGCTATGAGGATGCCATGACCGTCTGGGCCGGCCTCTTCTATCAGTGGGGCCGGAAGGATGCCATCTTCCGCAGGACGGTGGATGAAGAATATGCTACACCTACTTTCCCCATATCGAAGGAGGAGAGGCGTGTGCCGGTAGCTGACGCACATAAAGCTCCGTCCACATATTTCTATGACCCCACCGGCAACCACTGGACGACGGATACGGAGGTGAATGACCACTTTTGGGGCTACATCTCCGATCGCGAGGACATTGTCAAGACGCTCTACGACCCCTGTCCGCCAGGGTATCGCGTCACGGGCAATGCCATGTGGGAGTCCCGGGTGGAGGATATGACTGTTGTGAAATCGCCGATTACGAATTCTGGATATTTCTTTAATATGGGGGATTATACCCAGGTCTATTACCCGAGCACGGCCTGTGTGGCCGACGGCAAGGTCTATCAGGACGATTATTCGGGTGGTACAGAGGCCAATAACTATGTCTTCCAGCTTTCGGCTACGCCGGGAGCGGATGGAACGGCCTATCACTTCCGTTACGAGCAATCGGCCTATCAGGAATCCAATGGCACTTTCGAAACGCTGGTGAGCGATCCTAAGTACCGTACCAAGCGTTCTGCCGCCTATCCCGTGCGCTGCGTGTTCGAAGAGTCGGGACCGGTGGTGACCGACCTCAGTGCCCTCCAGACGGCCAACTCCTACATCATCCGTCGCAGCGGCTACTACAAGTTCAAGGCCAATGTGCGGGGAAACGGGGTGACCAGCCTGCAGACGGTGACAGATCAGTCGACCGGTGCAACTAAATTGGTGCACTTTGATGACGGTCTGGGCCAGACGATAGCCGCTTCGGAGATGGGCAAGGCAGATGTGCTGTGGTGGCAGGGCGACCTTACCGCAGGAAGCGAATACCTGATATTTGCCAATGACACGGAGAGCAACACTGCGGCCAATGTTGAGGCCAGGTGTCCTGTCCGGATGTTGGACAACGGCCAGGTGTATGACAACGAAATCATGTTCTATGCCGACGTGAGCGAAGGCGGAAACGTGGGCATTGCCCTGTACAACCGCAGCGGCGTCATCTTGTGGACGTGGCACATCTGGATTGTGCCCGAAGGAGTCACGGGCAAGCAGTTTGGCGACTACATCCTGATGGACCGTAACCTGGGAGCTACCTATGCGCCTGCTGAGGCTGATGATGTCACTTCCGGTAACGCCTTGGCTACCTATGGCTTCTATTACCAGTGGGGACGCAAGGACCCGATGTTCGGGCCGGGGAGATATAATGAAACTACAAATAATACCACCAGAAGCACTTGGTTCTGGAAAAACAACGGTACGTGGGAAAAGAAAACAGAACAGCTTGCCGAACAGGAGGATAAAACTATTAGATTTTCTGTGCAAAATCCGCTTAACAGTTTATTTAGTGACAAATATTTTAATCTTGATGGTAAATATGGAGCATTTTGGTGGCAGACTACATATACTTATGTTTCGGAAGGGAATCCCCAGGTCCGTAACCTGTGGGGGTATACCGGAGCAGCTTCTCATGGGAACTCTTTTGCCAAAACCATGTGGGATCCCTGTCCGCCGGGTTACAGGGTGATGGACCATACGGTTTTCGGGTCGATTAATGGAGTAAAGCCGGATGACGGTTATCAATATAACATTAAGGGAGGAACTGCGGGAAACGAGTTCGGTTTACTCCTGCGTACAGGCTTAACTACTGGTACAGTAACCGGTGGATCTCAAGGAACGGGTTCAGATATTTCTGCAGACAACGTCTGGTTTCCTTATGCGGGTAGTTCTTATAAAAAGCAGGGATGGTTTGATGTGGGTACGAGAGGCCATTATTTTTCTGCATCGCCGCAAAATAAAGGTAAATTTGGCCGTTCATTTGAATGCTGGGGAAATGGCACCGCGTATATAGAACATGAGTTGGAAGATGATCAACAACAATTCCACCCCGTCAGATGCGTGATGGAATAAACAGGAGGAAGGAAAGATATGAGACGATATATTTACATCGGATTGGCGGCACTCGTAGTCTGGCTGGCTGCGGGTTGCGAGGAACGGGAGTGGGACGGACTGGACGGAACAATGCCCGCTCCGGTGACCGACCCTACGCAGATGGACCTGTCCTGCAGCCTGGTGAGCGTGCAGGGCACTGCCGCACAGCCCATGACCCGCGGCCTGGTGGGCCAGACCACCACCGCGACGTTGGAGGGAAACTTTATCCAGATTAACGAGGCATTGGCAGACGGGGTTACTCCTGAAAACTATGGGCCGACGACGTTTACCGGTTGGGGGGGCGCCTCCATTGTCAACGCCGAAGTGGTCTCTTCACCAGACAATACATTGGACATCCATTTCCGTTCCGTGGTTCTTTCACCTACCCGTACGTATGCTTACAGAGACCATGACAACGATGAAAGTACCTACCCGGTGGCAGGCATCACCCGCATGGTGGGCTGGTATCCGCGTACCTACGAGGTTCCGCCCGGTCCGGATGGAAAGCCGGCCGTAGGAGCCTTTGCCGATTCCGGCTCCCGGGAGGAGATTGACGGCAAAGAATGCGTGGTGTTCCGCAACAAGCTGGACGGCCAGACGGACGTGATGGTGACCGACATGCGCGAAGGGCGCATGCAGATTGCGGGTTTTAAGAACAAATCTACGAACGATTACGACGTGCAGCCTTACGGCCATCTGTTCAAGAATTACATGAATCCGTCGGAGGAGGGCTATCAGTATTGCAACTACTTTACCTTCAACCACTACCTGACGGCCGTCCGCCTGTACATCCGGGTGAACGAAAGTGACCTGAGCCTCATTGCCTGGAAGCAGATAGACGATGTGGTGTTTGTGGACCAGCCTTCTACGGTGGCCGTTGAGCTGCCCACCACGCAGGCCAGGGACGAAACTGGAAATGCTTTGGTGGCTGGTACTACGCCTACCCTCCCGGTGGAAAATGTAACTCCCATCTTTGGCGACGCTGTGGAATGGAGCGATCCGAAAAACATGCCTATCATCAAGACGCCTGTATTCGACGATCCCGATTATCCGAAGTTCGGCGAAGTGCCTTCCTACCCGATAGCTATGAAACATGCCATTAATATGGAGAAGACTTATCTGGGCTACATGATGATACGGCCTGATCAGGATACGGAGATTGAAATCCATACGGATGCGGGTGTATTTAACGCTACCATTCCTCGGGAGGTGACTATTACGGAGGCCGATGGAACTCAAAAATCCAACACGATTCTACAGCAAGGATGGATTTACGACATCGTCATCGACATGAAGACCGACGGTGTGCTGGATGTCATTGTGGGCAACGAGGACTTTGAATCGTTCAGAGACCTGGCGCCTTATAATACAAGTATCAAAGACTTTGAGTACGCCAACTGCTTCCTCATCGACCAGGAGCGGATGAAGAAGGATGACGGTACGTGGTACAACGGATTCTACTTCGAAGCCATGACGGCCGGACGGGGAGAGAAAGGCCAAATTGAGGGCACGGGAATGGACAACGTCAACTTCGACCCGTATAGGGCGCGCATCCTGTGGCAAAGCGAGCCCTCGCTCATCACCAACGCGGAGCTGATACACGGATACGTGCGCTTCTCCCTGCACGAGGATTGCCGGAAGGATACAGATCCGAAGCAGGGGAATGCGGTCATCGCGGTGTACGACAAAAACGACAACATCTTGTGGTCGTGGCACATCTGGGTGGTGAACGGAGTGGAGGACTATACAATGAAGGGACTCGCAGCGAATAATACAACTCTGTTATCATACCAGGTGATGAATATGAACTTGGGAGCCACCGCCAGCAGCTGGACGGGCAGTGGGGATGTGCTGAAGACTTATGGCCTGTATTACCAGTGGGGACGCAAGGACCCCTCGCCGGGGCCGCCGACCTATAATTATGGGCAGCAGGCACTGACTACCGCTCCCTATTACTACCTGGACGAGGGCGAACGGGATTACGTCAGCCGTCTGGTGGTGCCGAGGGCTACCATGAGCGACGCTGTGCTCCACCCCCTTGACCTGGTGACTTCGTCTATCAAGAATGAGACGTATTATAACGACTGGCTGAATACCCCGAACGACCAGTTGTGGGGAGGAGGTACCGGCAGTGCTTTTTGGAAAAAGACGAATTACGACCCTTGCCCTTATGGCTACCGGGTGGCGTTCGATGAGCTCAATCAGATATTTCGTTATGCAAAAGAAACAAGAAACGTGGCGGTGAAGGAAGCTTTGGGCTATCGTATTCTGGGTTTTGATGATAAATACAATTATTTCCCGTTCGCCGGTTGGAAAGGTCACGACCGCGGTCGTACGGACGACACGCATGCCTGGTACTACGTGGGGCAGCTGGGCGACTACCAGGATGCACGTATCAGTGATGAGACAGGTACGTATAAAGACCATCGGGGACGTACTTTCTTGATATATGATTACAGAAACTATAAGCCACTGAATGTATCGCCGCCCTATGAGGCTAATATAACCTTGGACTACGCCAACCGTTCGTCGGCATCGCCTGTCCGGTGCGTGCGATACGGTGAAGAGCCTTCGGCCAATCAGACGGATGAAAATTAGAAAGATGAAAGGTATGTGGAAGATACTGACAGGGATGTGTCTGCTGGCATTGCTGGCTGCCTGCTTGTCCGGCAACGGGAAAGTGGAGAAAAACGGGACGGTGGCCGACGCCGTAGCGGCGGACGAGCGCCCGACGGAGAAAGCCTTTCCGCTGCCGCAGGTACCGATGGTGATGACCGGAACTGCAGAGCGCGAAGCCTTCCTGCTGGCCCACTACTGGGATGCCTATGAGGCTCCCGACACACTGTGTGCTGCCGACAGGAAGGTGGCGGAACAGGCTTTTGTGGCCTTTGCCACCTTGCTGGAACGCCGGGCTTCGGAACCGGAAACGGTGCGGGCTGCCATGGGCAGCTTCTGCGGCGCGCTGGAGCAGGCTGGCACCCGGGTGCGGACCGACCTGACCCGCCTCATGGACGAATGCCTGTACAACCCCAACTCGCGTTTCTACGACGAGGCGTTGTATGCCGTCTATCTGGAAGAACGATTGGCGGTGGCAGACAAGGCTGACCCCCTGCGGTCGGCTTGGGTGTTCAAGCTCGACCTGATCCGCCGCAATGCGGTGGGCAGCGCGGCATCGGACTTTGTGTATTACCTGCCCGACGGAAGGCGGTGCTCCTTATATACCACCCCGATACGGGGACGTTGGCTGCTGCTGGTGTTCTACGATCCGGAATGCCATTCCTGCCACGACATCCTGGTGGGTATGTTTGCCGACCCCGTCCTCAACCGGGCTTTGGAAACGGACCGGGTGACGGTGCTGGCCGTCTACACCGAAGGGAAACCGGAGGTATGGAAGAAATATCTGGAGGGGATGCCTGCTAAGTGGCAGATAGGCGAGGACCGCAGGAGCATCAAAGACAAGGCTTTGTATGACTTGAAAGCCATGCCGACGCTTTATCTGCTCGATGCGGACAGAAAAGTGCTGCTCAAGGACGCGCCCTTTGATGAAATACGCAACTGGCTGGACGATGGCGGTCGCCTTTGAAGGTTGCGGAAGACTCTCGCCGTGAGGCGGGACTATCCTTCCTGTCCGCAAGGCAGGAGGGCTTGGCCTATAGTTTGATAGGCCACATTTTTGTTTTGTTTGTCAAGCCATGCGGCCTTCGGGCCGTGTGGCTTGTTTTTTCCCAAAGTGCCACATTCCGCCGGCTAACTATGGACTTTGGCGCGCTAACTATGGACTTTAGCGCGCTAACTACCTACTTGGTGGGGCGTCATTGACAGCTTCGTCGTCCCGCACCCCGATGCGGCACCCGGCAAAGGCCGCCGGCCGGAACCGTGAAAATCCGTGAAATCCGCGGCATCCGTGCCCCCAAGCGGCAAAAGGAAAGCGGCGGGGAATATAAAAAATGTTTCCGGGATGGAAAACTCAGAAAAAAGACGTAATTTTGCGGCCTGATAATTATCATTTTATAGAAATACGACGTATGAAACTGGATTTACTTACCGCAATCTCGCCGATTGACGGTCGTTATAGGGGCAAGACGGATGCCTTGGCCGCCTATTTCTCGGAATTCGCACTGATGAGATACCGTGTACGGGTGGAAGTGGAGTACTTCATCGCCCTCTGTGAACTGCCGCTGCCCCAGCTGAAGGGCGTGGACAAAGGTATCTTCGAAACCTTGAGAAACATCTACCGCAACTTCTCGGAAGCCGACGCACAGCGCATCAAGGACATCGAAAGCGTGACCAACCACGACGTGAAGGCCGTGGAATACTTCCTGAAGGAACAGTTTGACAAGCTGGGCGGACTGGAGGAGTACAAGGAATTCATCCACTTCGGACTGACTTCGCAGGACATCAACAATACCTCGGTGCCCCTCTCCGTGAAGGAGGCGCTGGAGCAGGTGTACTACCCGCAACTGGAGGAACTCATCGGACAGCTGCGCACGTATGCCGAAGAGTGGGCCAACATTCCCATGCTGGCCAAGACCCACGGACAGCCCGCTTCGCCCACACGCCTGGGCAAGGAAATCAATGTCTTTGTCTATCGTCTGGAACGCCAGCTGGCTGCGCTGAAGGCCTGCCCGCTGGCGGCCAAGTTCGGCGGCGCCACAGGCAACTTCAACGCCCACCACGTGGCTTATCCCGACTATGACTGGAAAGCCTTCGGCAACCGGTTCGTGGCCGAGAAGCTGGGACTGGAGCGCGAGGAATATACGACGCAGATTTCGAACTACGACAACCTGTCGGCTGTGTTCGATGCCATGAAGCGCATCAACACCATCATGATCGACATGAACCGCGACTTCTGGCAATACATCTCCATGGAGTACTTCAAGCAGAAAATCAAAGCCGGCGAGGTGGGCTCCAGCGCGATGCCCCACAAGGTGAACCCCATCGACTTCGAGAATGCCGAGGGCAACCTGGGCGTGGCCAACGCCCTGCTGGAGCATCTGGCCGTGAAGCTGCCCGTGTCGCGCCTGCAGCGCGACCTGACGGACTCGACGGTGCTGAGAAACATCGGTGTGCCGTTCGGCCACATCGTCATCGCCATCCAGAGCTCGCTGAAGGGCCTGCGCAAGCTGCTGCTCAACGAGAAGGCCATCTATGCCGACCTGGACAACTGCTGGAGCGTGGTGGCTGAGGCTATCCAGACGATCCTGCGCCGTGAGGCTTATCCGCATCCGTACGAGGCACTAAAGGCGCTGACGCGTACCAACCAGGCCATTACGGAGGCGTCCATCAAGAACTTTATCGAGGAGCTGAACGTGGGCGAAGACATCAAGAAGGAACTTCGCGCCATCACTCCGCACAATTATACGGGAATGTAAATGATGGAAAATGGAAAATGGAGAGTTGAAAATGAACAGTTACTGAAATTCTCAATTTTCCATTTTCCATTCTCCATTGAAATAAGGCCGTGAGGCCAACAGGTTTAATTTTATTCGAATAAAAAAGAAAATGAGTACAGAAAATGACAACTGGCGCGAAGCGTCGGGTACAGACAGAAATGAAGGTGCTGACCGTGATGGCAATCAGTACAAAGGGGCCGGTTTCGGCCGTTCTTCCTACAACCGTGACAACAACGACCGTCCTTACCGTCCACGCTTCAACAGCAGCGAGAACGGCGGACGTGCACAGAGGGCTTATAGCAGCGACCGTCCTTATCGTCCGCGTTTCAACAGTGGCGACAACCAGGGTGACCGTCCGCAGCGTGCGTATGGTAACAGCTACCGCCCGCGCTTCAACAGCGGCGAAGAGGGTGGCGAGCGTCCGCAGCGTTCGTACGGCGGCAGCGAGCGTCCCTTCCGTCCGCGTTTCAATCCGAACGCCGAGGGCGGTGAGCGTCCGCAGCGTCCGCGCTTCAACCCGAACGCCGAGCGTGGCAACGGCTATACGCCCCGTTCTTATGGCGAGCGTCCGCAGCGTCCACGCTTCAATCCGAATGCGGCAGGCGAATACGGCAATGGCGTGCAGCAACGTTCCTACGGTAACTACGACGGCGAACGCCCGCAACGTCCGCGCTTCAACCCAAACGGTGGACGCGGTAACAATCATGGGGGAGGCAACGCATACGGCCGTCCGCAACGTCCGCGTACGGCCGACTACAACCCCAACGCCAAGTACAGCAAGAAGAAACAGATAGAATACAAGGAGCAGTTTGTGGACCCCAACGAACCCATCCGTCTGAACAAGTTCCTGGCCAATGCCGGTGTATGCTCGCGCCGTGAGGCCGACGAGTTCATCACGGCCGGAGTGGTATCGGTGAACGGACAGGTGGTGACCGAGCTGGGTACGAAGATCAAGCGCGGCGACGAGGTGAAGTTCCACGACCAGGTGGTGAGCATCGAGCGCAAGATCTACGTGCTGCTGAACAAGCCGAAAGATACGGTGACGACATCGGACGACCCGCAGGCACGCCGCACGGTGATGGACCTGGTGAAGGGTGCATGCGAGGAACGAATCTATCCCGTAGGCCGACTGGACCGCAACACGACGGGCGTGCTGCTGCTGACCAACGACGGCGACCTGGCTTCGAAGCTGACGCATCCCAAGTATCTGAAGAAGAAAATCTATCATGCCCATCTGGACAAGAACCTGACAAAGGCCGACATGGAGCAGATTGCCGCCGGCATACAGCTGGACGACGGTGAAATCCACGCCGACGCCATCAGCTATACCGACGAGAACAAGAAGAACGATGTGGGTATCGAAATCCACTCGGGAAAGAACCGCATTGTGCGCCGTATCTTCGAATCGTTGGGATATAAGGTGGTGAAACTGGACCGTGTTTATTTCGCAGGGCTGACGAAGAAAGGACTGCGTCGCGGCGACTGGCGTTACCTGACCGAGCAGGAGGTGAACTACCTGCGAATGGGGTCGTTTGAATAAATTATATATATATATATAGGATATAGTTATGGAAAAAATTGGTAGAACAAAGATTGTGGACCTGCTGAAGCGTGACGACTTCGGCGCTATGGTCAACGTGAAAGGATGGGTACGTACCCGCAGAGGTAGCAAACAGGTAAACTTCATCGCGCTGAACGACGGTTCTACAATAAATAATGTACAGATTGTGGTCGACCTGGCCAACTTCGACGAGGCTGTGCTGAAGGACATCACCACGGGCGCCTGCCTGAGTGTGAACGGCGTGCTGACGGAGTCGGTGGGCGCCGGACAGAAGGCGGAAATCCAGGCCCGTGAAATCGAGGTGCTGGGCACCTGCGACAACACGTATCCGCTGCAGAAGAAGGGACACTCCATGGAGTTCCTGCGCGAGATTGCCCACCTGCGTCCGCGTACCAATACCTTCGGTGCCGTGTTCCGCATCCGCCACAACATGGCCATCGCCATCCACACCTTCTTCCATCAGAAGGGCTTCTTCTACTTCCACACGCCCATCATCACGGCGTCGGACTGTGAAGGAGCCGGCCAGATGTTCCAGGTGACCACGAAGAACCTCTACGACCTGAAGAAGGACGAGAACGGTTCCATCATCTACGACGACGACTTCTTCGGCAAGCAGACCAGTCTGACGGTATCCGGTCAGCTGGAAGGCGAGCTGGCCGCTACGGCCCTGGGCGCCATCTATACCTTCGGCCCCACGTTCCGTGCGGAGAACTCGAACACGCCGCGCCACCTGGCCGAGTTCTGGATGATAGAACCCGAGGTGGCCTTTGCCGACCTGCCCGAGCTGATGGACCTGGAAGAGGAATTCATCAAGTTCTGTGTGAAATGGGCGCTGGACAACTGCCGCGACGACCTGGAATTCCTCAACAAGATGGTGGACAAGGGACTGATAGAGCGCCTGCAGAAGGTGGTCGACACCGAGTTTGTGCGCCTGCCCTATACGGAAGGCATCAAGATTCTGGAAGATGCCGTGGCCAAAGGGCACAAGTTCGAGTTCCCCGTGTACTGGGGCTGCGACCTGGCCAGCGAGCACGAACGCTACCTGGTGGAGGAGCACTTCCAGAAGCCGGTCATCATGATAGACTATCCGAAGGAAATCAAGGCTTTCTACATGAAGCAGAACGAGGACGGCAAGACCGTGCAGGGCACCGACGTGCTGTTCCCGCAGATTGGCGAAATCATCGGCGGAAGTGTGCGTGAGGAGAACTACGACAAGCTGATGGCCCGCATCAACGAGCTCCACATCCCGATGAAGGACATGTGGTGGTATCTGGACACCCGCAAGTATGGCACGTGTCCGCATGCCGGTTTCGGTCTGGGCTTCGAACGCCTGCTGCTGTTCGTGACGGGTATGGCCAACATCCGCGATGTGATCCCCTTCCCGCGTACGCCGCGCAACGCCGAGTTCTGATAAGCCGGAGTGGACGAGCGCCCGGGACCGGCTGTGAAGGTGTGTCAAAATAGAAGTATCTGAAACTCTCCTCCTTCTGGAAGGAGGAGTCCCCGATAGGGGGAGGTGGTAGGTGAAAGCGTAAGCATTGATTTATTGTATATCGAAACAATCTACCACCCCGCCCGTTGGGCACCCCTCCTTCCTGAAGGAGGGGAGCTGGATTGCATTGCTTCATTTTGACACCCTTTCTTTTTTACGCGTCGACCGCATGCGCTGGACGCACCGTGGTGCGTCCCTACGGGCGGAGTCGGGGAGTGGGAATGCGGCTTCCCGTCTGACTGTCAGACAAAAAAAAGACTAAATCGTTTGTCAGTTGGCAGAAAAAACGTACCTTTGCAAGCCGATTATTATCTAAAAAGGATAAGCAATTAATTCATAGCGAGTTAATCGACCTTTGTCCGGGGCGGTTGGCTGGTGGTGAAGAAAAACATTTAGTAGTAACATTTTAAAAAACATTTAAGAGTGGATACTTTAAGTTACAAGACCATTTCTGCAAACAAAGCTACGGTGACGAAAGAATGGGTCATCGTTGACGCTACAGACCAGGTATTGGGCCGTCTGGGCGCAAAAGTTGCGAAACTGTTGAGAGGAAAGTATAAACCCAACTTTACCCCTCACGTAGATTGTGGCGATAATGTAATCATTATCAATGCCGACAAAGTGAAAATGACTGGCAACAAGTGGACCGACAAGATTTATCTGTCCTATACCGGCTATCCCGGTGGCCAGAGAGAGATGACCCCCGCCCGCCTGAAGGCCAAACCGAACGGCGAGGACAAGCTGCTGAGAAAGGTAGTGAAGGGCATGCTCCCCAAGAACAAGCTGGGCGCCAAACTGCTGGGCAATATGTATGTATATGCCGGCAGCGAACACAAGCATGAGGCTCAGAACCCCAAAATGATAGATATTAACGCACTTAAATAAGAGATGATGGAAGTAGTAAATGCATTAGGCAGACGTAAAAGTGCTATTGCACGTATTTTCGTAAGCGAAGGTACTGGAAAAATTACCATTAACAAGAGAGACCTTGCTGTGTATTTCCCTTCAAGCATTCTCCAGTACGTGGTGAAGCAGCCGCTGAACAAGCTCGGCGTAGCTGAAAAGTATGACATCAAAGTAAACCTCTGCGGTGGTGGTTTCACCGGCCAGTCTCAGGCCCTGCGTCTGGCTATCGCCCGTGCACTGGTGAAGATCAATCCGGAAGACAAGGCTGCCCTGCGTGCCGAAGGCTTCATGACTCGTGACCCGCGTGCTGTTGAACGTAAGAAACCGGGTCGTCCCAAAGCACGTCGCAGATTCCAGTTCAGCAAACGTTAAGAGTTGCAGATTGGTTGGGGCGGACAAGTTGCATGATTTTCAACTTTCAACTCTCAACTCTCAACTGAAAAAGCGTTTAGCATCTAAACTACCGGGACTCTTCTCCCTACGGACCAGGCTACCCGGCAGTTGGTTTAGAAAAACAAAAAAGAAAGTAAACGATTTAAGATTAAAAAGACAATGTCAAGAACAAATTTTGATACATTACTGGAGGCCGGTTGCCACTTCGGTCACCTGAAAAGAAAGTGGAACCCCGCAATGGCTCCCTATATCTTCATGGAGCGCAATGGTATTCATATCATTGACCTCAACAAGACGGTTGCTAAAATTGACGAAGCTGCCGAAGCTTTGAAGCAAATCGCCAAATCAGGAAAGAAAGTCCTGTTTGTTGCTACTAAGAAACAAGCTAAGCAGGTGGTTGCCGACAAGGCTGCCTCTGTAAACATGCCTTATGTAATCGAGCGCTGGCCGGGTGGTATGTTGACCAACTTCCCGACTATCCGTAAGGCCGTTAAGAAGATGGCTACCATCGACAAGCTGACTAACGACGGTACTTACTCGAACCTCTCCAAGAGAGAAATCCTGCAGATTTCCCGTCAGCGTGCCAAGTTGGACAAGACTCTGGGCTCCATCGCTGACCTGACCCGTCTGCCGTCTGCTCTGTTCGTGGTAGACGTAATGAAGGAAAACATCGCCGTTCGCGAAGCCAACCGTCTGGGTATCCCCGTATTCGGTATCGTGGACACGAACTCCGATCCTACGAATGTAGACTTCGTAATCCCCGCCAACGACGACGCTACCAAGTCTGTTGAGGTCATCCTGGACGCTTGCTGCGCTGCAATGCAGGAAGGTCTGGAAGAACGCAAGGCCGAGAAGATTGACATGGAAGCTGCCGGTGAGGCTCCTGCCAACAAGGGTGGCAAGAAGAAAGCTGCCAAGGCTCGTCTGGACAAGTCGGACGAAGAAGCTATCAACGCTTCCAAGGCTGCTGCCTTCATGAAGGAAGACGAAGAGGCTTAAAACATATTGTTGAGAGTTGAGAATTGAAAGTTGAGAGTTACTTTAAACGGCAATTCTCAATTCTCTGTTCTCAACTCTCAACTGCTTTCTGAACAAGAGTATTATTAACTTTAAAACGATAGAAGAAATTATGGCTGTAACAATGGCTGATATAACCAAGCTCCGCAAAATGACCGGTGCTGGTATGATGGACTGCAAGAACGCCTTGACCACTGCAGAAGGCGACTTCGACAAGGCAATGAAGATTATCCGCGAAAAGGGACAGGCCGTAGCTGCCAAGCGTTCGGACCGCGAGGCTTCCGAAGGCTGCGTGCTGGCTAAGACAACCGGCGACTTTGCCGTGATCATCGCTCTGAAGTGCGAAACTGACTTCGTGGCTCAGAACGCTGATTTCGTGAAACTGACTCAGGACATCCTGGACCTGGCCGTTGCCAACAGATGCAAGACGCTGGACGAAGTGAAGGCGCTGCAGCTGGGCGACGTAACGGTGGCTCAGGCTGTGACAGACCGCAGCGGTATCACGGGCGAGAAGATGGAACTCGACGGTTATCTGACTGTTCAGGGTGCCGATACAGTGGTTTACAACCACATGAACCGCAACGGCCTCTGCACCATCGTGGCCTTCAACAAGAAGGTGGACGAGCAGCTGGGCAAGCAGGTAGCTATGCAGATTGCTGCCATGAACCCCATCGCCATCGACGAAGACGGTGTGCCCGAGGACGTAAAGCAGAAAGAAATTGAAGTGGCTATCGAGAAGACCAAGGCCGAGCAGGTTCAGAAGGCTGTAGAGGCTGCCCTGAAGAAAGCCGGCATCAATCCTGCCCACGTAGACAGCGAAGAGCACATGGAAAGCAACATGGCCAAGGGCTGGATCACGGCTGAGGATGTAGCCAAGGCAAAGGAAATCATCGCTACGGTTTCTGCCGAAAAGGCTGCCCACCTGCCCGAACAGATGATCCAGAACATTGCCAAGGGTCGTCTGGGCAAGTTCCTGAAGGAAGTCTGCCTGCTGAACCAGGAAGACGTGATGGACGCCAAGAAGACGGTAAGAGAAGTGCTGAAGGAAGCCGATCCCGAACTGAAGGTGGTAGACTTCAAGCGTTTCACCCTGCGTGCCGAATAATATCCGGTCCGGATGTCGAAATAAACGGAAGAGAGCGTATCTGCGGATGCGCTCTCTTTTTTTGCGGGTTTATCCCACCGGCTTGGTCTGCGTGTAGCCGGCCTGCTTCAGCAGGTCCAGCACTTTCTGCTTGAAGTCGCCCTGGACGATGATCTCGCCGTCCTTGGCCGTGCCGCCCACGCCGCACTTGCCCTTCAGCAGGCGTCCCAGTTCCTTGAGGTCGTCGTCGCTGCCGGTGAAGCCGGTGACGAGGGTCACCACCTTGCCGCCGCGGTTCTTGCGGTCGAGCTGCACGCGCAGCTTCTGTTGCGAAGGGGGCAGGGTGGCAGTTTCCTCTTCATCTGCCGTTTCGTAACGGAAGTCGGGATTGGTGGAGTAGACTACGTTCAGCCGGTCTTTCCAGTCGTTGTTTCTCATTTTTTTTCTTCTTGTTTGAGGATTACCTTTGTTTCTTTTGTCTGAACAAATATAGCATTTTGTAGGCTATCTTGCAATGCTGTTGTTATTTTTCTGATGTATTCTTTCCCTGTCAGACTTCTGTCTTGGTATTTGTTTTTGCAGGTTTCATTTTTGCGGGCAGGAAAGATTTTGCCTTGTTGGTTAAAATTTAATATGCTTCAAGACGATATTGGTAGCCGTTAAACAAAATTGGAACAGATGGAAATGGCAATAAACGGCCTCTTTTGAATACAAGGCTTGAAAAAACTATAAAAATAGTTGTAGTGTAAAAATAATTATGTATTTTTGCAGAAATAAATACTTTTTAGCCGAGAGGCTCTGCTTCGGCTCTGGCTGAAGGATTGTTTGTTGACCTTATTAATTTTTAAAGATAAGTATATGGTTAAAATCACGAAATCAGTAGGTATGCTGCTTTTCCTAAGCTCTATGACTACGGGCATGGTAAGCGCAATACCTGATTATGGCATTAACTCTGCCATTGTTCAGCAACAGGACAAAGTGTGTAAGGGTGTTGTGTTGGATGCTACCGGTTTAAGTGTGATCGGTGCATCTGTAGTTGTGAAAGGTACCACCAATGGTTCTATCACGGGATTGGACGGTGACTTTTCATTGTCAGGTGTGGAAGTGGGCGCTACACTTCAAATCTCTTTTGTGGGTTATGTCTCTCAGGAAATTGTGTGGGACGGACAACCTTTGAAAATTACTCTGTTGGAAGATACTCAGATGCTGGATGAAGTGGTAGTGGTAGGTTATGGTACTCAGAAAAAGGTGAACTTGACGGGTGCTGTTTCTATGGTTGACTCTGAGGTGTTGCAGTCACGTCCGGTGGCTAACGTTTCCCAGGCTCTGCAAGGCCAGATTCCCGGTCTGAATATGTCCGTAAGCAATAATGGAGGTTCGCTGGACGGTACAATGAGTTTCAACATTCGTGGTGCCGGTACAATCGGTTCTGGCTCGAGTGCTTCTCCGCTGGTCCTGATAGATGGTGTTGAGGGTGATATGAATGCTCTGAACCCTAACGACATTGAAAACATTTCGGTGTTGAAAGACGCTTCTTCTTCTTCTATTTATGGTGCGAGAGCGGCTTTCGGTGTAATCCTGATTACCACCAAGAACGGTAAGGCTGGCAAAACCCGTGTGAACTATTCGGGTAACGTCCGTTTCAACGACGGTATCGGTGTGCCTGATGTGGCTGATTCATACAGCTTTGCCCAAATGTTCAACGCTGCCAATGTAAATGACGGTGGAACTCCGATCTTCAATGATGCTTATATGCAGAATATCAAGGATTATTTGGACGGTAAGTTGAAACAGTCTACTGTGGCAACCGGCAATGTCTGGGCCAAGTGGAACGAAGGTGCCTACGACAATGTCAACTGGTTTGACGAGTTCTATAAAAGCTGGGTGCCTTCTCAGGAACACAACCTCAGCATCAGTGGTGGCAATGAGAAGGTGCAGTACATGATCAGCGGTAATTTCTTGGGACAAAACGGTCTGAGCCGTCATGGTGAAGACAAGATGAACCGCTACACGATGAACGGTAAAATTACTGCCGAACTCGCAAGCTGGGCCAAGGTGACATATACTACCCGCTGGACCCGTGAAGATTTTAGCCGGCCGACTTACATGACCGGTCTGTTCTTCCACAATGTTGCCAGAAAATGGCCCATTCAGCCGGCATATGATCCGAATGGCTATCCCATGAACGAAAGTGAAATCGAACAGATGGAGAACGGTGGACGTCACAAGAATCAGAAAGATTATTATACCAACCAGCTGGCGTTTGTGTTCGAACCCATCAAGGATTGGCATATCAATGTGGACGGTACCATGCGCACACAAACTACCTACCAACATTGGGAAGTACTTCCGGTCTACTATTGGGACGTGAATGGAAACCAGCAACCGATGGTATGGGGCATGGGTGACGGAACTTATTCACCGGGACAGAGCCGTGTACAGGAATATACGTATAAAGAGAACTATTTCGCAACCAATATTTATACGGACTACTCGAAAACTTTTGATAGCGGGCATTACTTTAAGGTATTGTTGGGATTCAACGCCGAGAAATATACTACCCGTTCCATTACAGCGCAGCGTGACGGTCTGATTTCACCGGATGTTCCTACATTGGACACCGCTACGGATGCTGATATTGCCAGTGGTGGCTATGCCCATAATGCGGTAGCCGGTTTCTTTGGCCGTATCAACTATAGTTACAAGGACCGTTATATGGTCGAAGCGAACGGTCGTTATGACGGCTCTTCCAGATTTATAGGCAACAAACGATGGGGCTTCTTCCCTTCATTCTCTGCCGGATGGAATATCGCACGCGAAAGCTTCTTTGAGGACTTAGGAGAGAAGACGACGATTTCTACCTTGAAGCTGAGAGCTTCGTGGGGTGAGCTTGGCAATACAAACATCGACAACTGGTATCCTTTCTATCAGTCGCTGCCTCAGGGTACAAACTATTCATGGATTATCAACGGAACTTTGCCCAGCTATGCCAGGAATCCGGGTATCGTCAGCTCGTCTATGACGTGGGAAACCATCCGCTCTTGGGATATCGGTCTTGACTTTGCCTTGTTGAACAACCGTTTGACTGGTAGCGTCGGTTATTTCCAGCGTAAAACATTGGATATGGTTGGTCCTGCTCCCGAACTTTCTTCTTTGCTGGGAGCATCGGTTCCCGATGTGAACAATTGTGATATGAAGTCCTACGGTTTTGAATTAGAGATTGGCTGGCGTGAGAAGATAGGTGATTTCTCCTATGGAGTGAACTTCAATCTGTCTGATGCACAACAGAAGGTTACACGCTACCCGAATCCTTCCAAGTCCCTCGGTCAGGCTTATTACGAAGGCAAGATGCTGAACGAGATCTGGGGTTACACGACAATCGGTATAGCCCAGAGCGATGCAGAAATGCAGGCGCATCTGGCCAACACTGACCAGAGCTCGTTGGGCAGCGGATGGGGTGCCGGTGACATCATGTACGCTGATTTGGACGGCGACGGAAGAGTCAACTCGGGTTCCAATACGGTAGACGATCCGGGTGACAGACGAGTAATCGGAAACTCAACTCCCAGATACAATTACGGTATCACTCTGGATGGTGCGTGGAAAGGATTTGATTTGCGCTTGTTCTTCCAGGGTACAGCCAAGCGCGATTTGTGGTTGGGCGGTACCTATTTCTGGGGTACGAATGGTGGTATGTGGCAGTCTAATGTGTTCACTGAACACCTGGATTACTGGACACCCGAAAATACTGATGCTTATTATGCACGTCCGTCCTGGACTGGCCGTAACCATCAGACACAGACCGGCTATCTGCAGAACGGTGCTTATTGCCGTCTGAAGAATATTACATTGGGTTATACGTTGCCTCAGACTCTGACCGGAAAGGCTGGTATTGAGAACGTCAGAGTCTATGTATCAGGCGATAACCTGCTTACGTTCACTCAGATGAGTAAGATTTTCGACCCTGAAAACATCGGCTCGTTGTATGGCGATTCTGGTAAAACTTATCCTTTGCAGCGCGTCATTTCTGTGGGTGTAAATATTAACTTCTAAAAAAAAGACAAATGATAAAAAGATATAAAGGCATTTTTGCAGCATATATGCTGGCAGGTGCAGGTCTGTTTGCCACCTCTTGCAACGACTTTCTGGACTTGGCTCCGTTGGATCAGGTGACACCGGAAGTATATTTCGAGACATCAGACCAATTAGGTTCGTATGCAATATCCCAATATAACAATCTGTTTACTTATCCGACAGGATGGAGCCAGGGAAATGTACTGAATGGTGACGCCAATACTGATAACATGGTGGCCGGAGCGGCCAACCAGTCGCGCTTTACCAAAGACTATTGGAAAGTTTCTCAGAGTGGCGACTTGGGTATGTCTTTGATCCGTTATTGTAACTATTTCTTTGAGACCGTTCTTCCAAAATACGAGGCCGGTGTATATGCGGCAAGCAATGAGGCTGATGCCAGACATTATATTGGTGAGATGTATTTCATCAGAGCCTGGATTTATTTTTCCCGCTTGAAGACCTACGGTGACTACCCTATTGTAACCGATGTCCTGACGGACAATAAAGAGGATCTGATTGCTCATGGCAAACGTATGCCCCGTAATGAAGTGGCTGATTTTATCCTTTCCGATTTGGATAAAGCTATCAGCATGTTGCATGATAAAGGTTTCGAGGCAAACAACAGAATCAACAAGCAGGTGGCGTTGCTCGTCAAGTCGCGTGTGGCGTTGTACGAAGCCTCCTATGAGAAATATCACAAGGGAACCGGACGAGTACCGGGTGATGAAGGATGGCCGGGCGAAAAAGTACATCCGGGATATCAGCTGGATGTAGATGCGCATGTCAATACTTTGCTGACGCAGGCAATGGAGGCAGCCAAGGAGGTGGCCGATGCTACAACTTTGACTACCAATACTATGGTGCTGGACCAGAATCCTCTGTCTCCTTCTACCGGTTGGAATCCCTATTTTGAGATGTTCGCTTCCCAGAACCTTTCGGGGATTGACGAAGTTTTGATGTGGAAAGCCTATGGTTCGGTTGGTACGGCTACCATTGCCAGTGGTGTGTCGGCCTACATTGTTACCGGTTCCTATAATGGCTTGCTCAAGGGCTACATTGAGAGCTTCCTGATGGAGGATGGTTTGCCTATTTATGCTGCTTCTGCTGAGAAACCCTATATGGGCGATGAAACACTCGACAATGTGAAAGCAAACAGAGACGGACGTCTGCAGTTGTTCGTGTTTGGTGAAAGCAATAACTTGCCTATCCTTTCTACTGGCAACGATGAGGTGCATAAGTTCCTGCCGGTACTGGTTCCGCAACGTGTCAACGAAATGGGTGACATGACCGGTTACCGCATGCGTAAGGGTGAAAGCTTTGACAAGACCCAAAACGTATATGGTAAGGCAGAGGGTACCATCGGCCAGATTCTGTTCCGTGGCGTAGAGGCTTATCTGAACTACATCGAAGCCCAGTACATGAAAGATGGCAGATTGGATGCTACGTCAGAACTTTACTGGAAAGCAGTCCGTACACGTGCCGGAGTGGATGCCGATTTCAATAAGACCATCAACGCCACTGACATGGCCCAGGAGGCCAAGGGCGACTGGGGAGCCTATTCACAAGGACAGTTGGTCGATGCAACTTTGTACAACATCCGTCGTGAACGTCGTTGTGAGTTTATTGGTGAGGCCATGCGTTGGGATGACCTCGTCCGCTGGTCGGCTATGGACCAATTGGTGGGTTCCTACTTTATTCCCGAAGGATGTAACTTCTGGACAAGTATGTACCAGACAGCTATCTATGACGGTGAAGGTTATGATGAAAGGAATATTGTGACATTTGTTGAAGGACCTGAGAACGAGAAAGCCAACATCTCTTCCAGTGCCGAGAGCAAGTATGTTCGTCCTTACCGCATCCAAAGCAGCAATCCGGTCTTCAATGGCTATACTTGGATGAACGCTCACTATAACTCTCCGATGCCGATTCGTGAAATCGAACTGTTGTCGCCGGATGAGTCGGTTGATACGTCTGTTCTTTACCAGACTTGGGGATGGCCTACCAAACCCAATATGGAAGCAGAGAAATAAAGACGGCATAACTGCTTGAATCCAAAACTGCCTGTACATCCTTTGAGGAGGGTGTGCGGGCAGTTTTTGTTAGATGAGGTATGGCTCCTGTCGGAAACTGTAAAGAGGTGAAGGACCTTGTGGGCGGATAACCTGTTTCAAAGTGGAAATTATGTTAACTGTCATCCGCCTTTTGCGGAAAAAGAACTACTTTTGCCAGACTATTAACGAAATTATAATGAACAGAATGACCACGAACTTGGCAATTCAATTTAAGAATCGTATGACAGTGCCCGAGCCTACCTTGCGCCGTCTCCCGTGGTATCTTTCCAATATCAAGCTGCTGAAACAGAAGGGAGAACGCTATGTCTCCTCTACCCAGATATCCAAGGAAATCAATATCGATGCCTCGCAGATAGCCAAGGACCTTTCGTATGTCAACATTTCGGGCCGCACACGCGTGGGCTACGAGGTGGATACGCTGATTGCCGTGCTGGAGGATTTTCTGGGATTCACCAACCTGCACAAGGCGTTCCTGTTCGGTGTGGGAAGTCTGGGAGGCGCCTTGCTCCACGATTCCGGTCTGCGGCACTTCGGCCTGGAGATTGTGGCGGCCTTTGACGTCAATCCCGCTTTGGTCGGCACGAAGCTGAACGGCATTCCCATTTTTCATACCGATGAATTTCCCCGGAAGATGAAGGAGTACGACGTGCATATCGGCGTGCTGACCGTGCCCATCGAGATTGCCCAGCAGATTACGGACTACATGGTGGAGGGCGGCATCAAGGCCGTGTGGAACTTTACTCCCTTCCGCATCCGGGTGCCCGAGAACATCGTCGTACAGAACACGTCGCTGTATGCCCATCTGGCCGTGATGTTCAACCGTCTGAACTTTAATGAAATCAAATAATGAAGATTATAGCTGTAGGAATGAACTATGCCCTGCACAACCAGGAGCTGGGGCATCGGCAGGAAAACAAGGAACCGGTCATCTTCATGAAGCCCGACTCGGCCATTCTGAAGGATGGCAAGCCGTTTTTCCTTCCCGACTTCTCGAACGAGGTCCATTATGAGACCGAGGTGGTGGTACGCATCTGCCGCCTGGGCAAGCACATCGCGCCGCGCTTTGCGCACCGGTATTACGATGCGGTGACGGTGGGCATCGACTTTACGGCCCGTGACCTGCAGCGACGCTTCCGCGAGGCGGGCAATCCGTGGGAACTCTGCAAGGGCTTCGACAACTCGGCGGCCATCGGCACTTTTGTACCGCTGGAGCAGGTGGGGGGCGACGTGCAGCGGCTGGACTTCCACCTGGATATCGACGGACAGACGGTGCAGCGCGGCTGTACGGCAGACATGCTGTTTCGCGTGGACGACATCATCGCCTACGTCAGCCGCTTCATGACGCTGAAGATAGGCGACCTGCTCTTTACCGGTACGCCGGTCGGTGTGGGGCCGGTGAGCATCGGCCAGCATCTGCAGGGGTATTTGGGCGACGAGAAGCTGCTCGACTTCCATATCCGATGAAGAATTTTCAATGATCCATTCTCCATTTTCCATTATGAAAATACGTGTAGGTTTCGGCTTCGATGTCCACCAGCTGGTGGAAGGCCGTGAGTTGTGGTTGGGCGGCATACGCCTGGAGCACGAGAAAGGATTGCTGGGACACAGCGATGCCGACGTGCTGATACATGCCATCTGTGATGCCCTGTTGGGGGCGGCCAATATGCGTGACATCGGTTACCATTTCCCCGATACGGCCGGTGAGTTCAAGAACATCGACAGCAAGATTCTGCTGAAGAAGACCGTGGAACTGATTGCCACCAAGGGCTACACGGTGGGAAACATCGACGCTACCGTCTGTGCCGAACGCCCCAAGCTGAAGGCACGCATCCCCGAGATGCAGCAGACGCTGGCCCGCGTGATGGGGGTCGACGAGGACGACGTGTCCATCAAGGCCACCACGACCGAGAAGCTGGGCTTCACAGGCCGCGAGGAAGGCATTTCGGCGTATGCGACGGTGCTGGTGGTGAAAGAATAGGTTTGAGGTATCGGCGTTTATTGTTCACGATTCATAATTTATTTCTTTGGTTTCTTTTCCCATGAAACGTATTTTGTCTTTCCTGTTTCTGCTGGGGATGGGGTGGGTCACCCTGTATGCCCAGAGCGCTACCTTGAAGTTCAACCAGGCGGGTGAGTTCAAGATTGTCCAGTTTACCGACGTGCATTTCAAGTATGGCAATCCGGCCTCGGACATCGCGTTGGAGCGTATCGATGAAGTGCTGGAGGCGGAGCGTCCCGACTTGGTGGTGCTGACGGGCGACGTCATCTATGCCGCACCTGCCGACAAGGGGATGCGGACGGTGCTCGAACGGGTATCGGCCCATCAGGTGCCGTTTGTTGTAACGTTCGGGAATCATGACGACGAGCAGGGCATGACCCGTACACAGCTGTACGACCTCATCCGCTCCGTACCGGGCTGCCTGATGCCCGACCGTGCCGGGCAGGCTTCGCCGGATTATACGCTGACGGTGCAGTCGTCCGACGGGAAAGGCGGTCATGCTGCCGTGCTCTATTTCTTCGATTCCCATTCGTATTCCAAGTTGGAGGATGTGAAGGGGTACGACTGGCTGACGTTCGACCAGGTGGAGAACTACCGCCGCCAGAGTGCTGCGTTTACGGAGGCCAACGGGGGACAGCCGTTGCCAGCCCTGTCTTTCTTTCACATTCCGCTACCCGAATTCAACCGGGCTGCTTCCGATGAAGGGGCCATTCTGGTGGGTACACGCATGGAGAAAGCTTGTGCACCCGCTTTGAATACGGGCATGTTCACTGCCATGAAGGAGGCGGGCGATGTGATGGGCGTCTTCGTGGGGCACGACCATGACAACGACTATGCCGTGATGTGGCATGGCATCCTGCTGGCCTACGGACGCTATACGGGCGGAAACACCGTTTACAACCACCTGTCCAACGGCGCACGTGTCATCGTGCTGAAGGAAGGCCGGCGTACGTTTGATACGTGGATTGACCTGGCTGGCGGGCGGCAGGTGAACCGTGCGACTTATCCCGACAGCTTCGTGAAGAAATAGGATGTTACAGCAGTCGGACGTAGTGCAGCCTTGTGTACGGTGTACGTCCCACCATGTAGGTGCGGGCCACCCGTGCCGAGGCTATTTTCAGGGTTTCGCCCACCTGGTAGGCGTGCTCCGTGGCAGGTAGTGTACACGAGTGGCGGCTGGCGGTGCGGGCGTTGACGGTGAGGGCGACGCAGTTGCCCGCCGCGTCCTTCAGCCGGAGCTGCTGGCGGACGTAGAAGAAGGGAGTTCCGTTGCGTACGCAGGTCCGGTAGGGATTGTCTTCTATCCGTACGGCGGTCACCGTCAGTGTCAGGTTTTCCAGCCTGTCCCCCTCTTTTCCGAGGAAGCTGCCTGTAGGTTTCTGATACATTCTCCTGCGTTGGATGTCCTGATAGGCCGTGTAGTAGATGCGGGCTATCAGGGCGAGGCGGGCCGGGCCTTTACCATGGTGCAGGCCGACGATCTCAGTCAGGAAAGCCTCTTCGACGCGCTGGACCGGGGCCGCTTCTACTGCTCGCAGGGGCCGCGGTTCGAGCAGA
>ERZ780167.708-NODE-708-length-32964-cov-9.327205_pt1 | contig 32964 bp, 30 predicted proteins | sample MGYA00510982_ERZ780167 | MGnify/ENA primary metagenome ERZ780167 (study PRJEB29588, sample SAMEA2146107) | human gut metagenome | biome: human gut; feature: human-associated habitat; material: faeces | place: Denmark | collected 2008/2010 ... | reverse complement strand
TTGTCCCTGCAATAATCGCTTTGACTGTCGCAACAGTAGCTTTCGCTGTGGCTTTGACGGTATCTGCTGTAGCTTTTGCCGCTTTCTTTGCCGCCTGAGCTGCTTTCTGTGAAGCCTTAACCGTCGCCTGAGCGGTTTTCTGTGCGGCTTTTGCCGTCTGCTGACTGGTCTTAATGCTTGCCCTTGCGGTATGCTCGGCAGTCTTAACAGACCGCTGCGTTATTTTTGCCGCTTCCTTACCTGCAAGTTTAATATTCTTCTTTCCTGCGGAAGTCGCAGATTGTTTAACCATTTTCTCCGGCTTTTCAAGTGTCCTGATTGCCGATGTTGTTTGCGTTTGTGCTGAAGAACTACCAACCGTTGTAGGTCTACCTTGCGTTTTCTGAGCGTTCATTGCCTTTTCTGCTCTCTGCTGTTTGAAACGCTGTATGCCCTCTTTGGCAGATTGAATATTCTGCTTTGTTTCCTGAACGCCTTTTCGTCCGGCTTTATCAAAAGCATACGCACCTTTATGTGCGATTTCATCAATTCCGGCTTCCGTCTTATCGGCAGCATATTCTTCCGCAGTATTCTCATTTGTATTTACCGAATGTTCTGCTTTGTCCTTTGTGGCGATACATGCCTGTTTCATTTTCTGACCGGCAATGGCAGCTTTATCCAAGGTCTTTATCGTGCCTTTGACCGTATCTCTTGTTTTAATATCAGCCACATCAAACCTCCTTCCTAAGCCGGTTGAATCACTCTCTTGAATTTTGTCGAACTGTCGGCAATATACTCGTTAATCAATCGGCTTTCTGCTTTTGTTTCTGGATAAGCGGTAATAGAGATTGTCTTTGCGTTCCAGTCAAGAGTGTAGCTGTCGCTTGCAACATTTGTGATGTGGTGCTGTGCTAGAAAATCTCGTAAATGCTTCATTTCTTCAAGGTCATCGGACATAATCACATTCACATAGGTTCTGTCCTTTGACATTTTCTCATTGATAAAGCAGGCGAGAGAACAACCCACACCACCTGCAACGGCAACAACAAGCATTGCAATCTCGTTATTCGCAGAAACAACTCTTTTCGTTATCCAAAAATAAATGAAGTCGGATATGATAACCGCAATGCCTGCAAGTATCCACCGACTTCTTTGTACTAATATTGTTTTTGTGGTACTTAGGGCATTGTCCGCAACTTTCGCTGTGAACAACACCGCTAAATTTATCAAACTAATCATACAAGGCTTATCCCTCCTTACTCAGCCACTTTCTTTGCCACGACGACCATTCTTCCGTTGTTACGGGAATACTCGCAAGTGGAAAGCGTAATCAATTTATCTCCATATTCTACATTGACTCCTGTATCATATATAGCAAGTTCCTTGCACTTAGCAATATACGCATTGAAATCATCTGCCGTTTCTGCATTGACAAAATCATAGTATCTGAAGCTATTTGGACTGTCTGTATATACTTCTGTCTTGAAAGCAGCCACTACTTCGTATTTGCCTTTCTCGGTCAGCGTATCAAACTGAATGGTGTTATGCTTTTTCCAAAAAGATTTATCGGCATACTTCATCAATCCGGCGAACATCGACTTGTCGTTCATATGATGACCGTAGATAACAAGGTTATCTGACGGAGCGTCCACATCGCAGTTTTCCTGCACATACGGGCAACCATAAACAGTGTAGCCTTTATCAAATCCGTGTCTTAGATAGAAATTCGGATTGTCTTTTGACTGCATAACCGGATAGTTGATTTTTGTATCCTCAACTTTTATCCACCCGACCATATCGTTGTTCTGCATATACAGTTCCTGATAGTCTGGCAGAAAGTCCTTATCTCCGGAATAGGCCATTGCATCTTCCATATCATCTGTATCCTCGATGGCTTCAATCAAGTTATCATAGAGTTCTGCCTGTTTTTTTGAGTCGCAGTAGTCTTTGACCAAGAAGCCAACACTCACAGAAAGTACAACGCTTAAGAGCGATATAACCGCAATTCTTAATTTCTTATTCATCGTTTTATACCTTTACCTTTCCATATCTTTTCGTTTGGACGGAGTCAAATCTCTACAATATTCGGGATACCTGAGTTTGATACCCTCCATAAAGTAGGGAGCATATCCGCAACAGAATAATTCATCCGGTGTGAAAAGGTTTTCTTTTCCCTCCTCCGTAAAACCGTTCCAAAGATTAAAGGCAAGGTGGCAGACCTTGACAGTCCCACTGGTCTGCCAGCCACCATACATCCCCTCCGGCACAATGCAATCGTTCTTAAAATCAAACATTTTTCCGATATTCATTCTGGTTTCTTCTGAAATGCCCATCACATAGAAAAACGCCTGATGATAGCAGTCATTGTGTCTGCACTTTTCGAGATTTTCAAAGACGAAATCTCTGTGTGCTTTGTTTCTGAATTGAATTTTTGCCATAGAAAACACCTCCTTATAAGCCTTCACCGGGCTTCGTCGTCATCAAGCGGTACAACTTCGTATTCTTCGGGAACTTGTTTGCAAACGGTACAAGAGAACTGCCAACCTTGATAAGTCCGTGTCCTGCGTCAACATTTGTGATATACGAAAGCTGAAGGTCGGAGATATTCAAAAGCTTTGCAAGTTCCAGTCTGTCGGTAGAAGCCTGATTGAGCATAATGATAAACTCGCTGTTCGCAAGCATTGTTCTTGCAGTATGGCTCTGCAAAAGGTCGTCCACATTCTGAGTGATACCGGTTGCGTATGCACCGTACTTTCTTACACGCTTCCAGAGTGTAAAGAGGAAGTTTGCAGAATACTCGTGCTGGAACAAAAGATAAATCTCATCAATGAAGATAAAGGTCTGCTTACCCTTTGCTCGGTTCTGTGTGATTCGGTTCAAAATACTGTCAAGGACGACAAGCATACCGATAGGCATAAGCTGCTTGCCGAGGTCGAGAATGTCATAACAGATAAGTCGATTGTGAGTATCTACATTTGTCTGCTTTGCAAAAGTATTCAGCGAACCGTGAGTAAACAACTCAATAGCAAGAGCGATTTCCTTTGCTTCCGGCTCATCCTGTTTGAGAAGTTCATCTCTGAAATCCTGCAAGGTCGGAACCTGACCGGTATAATCGTTTTGCTGATAGGTGCGGTAAACGCTTGCAGTACAACGGTCAATGATGGACTTCTGCTTTGCTCCGAGATTTGTACCGCCGATAAGCTGTTCGCAAAGGGACATAATAAACTCGGATTTCAAGATAACAGGATTTGCTCCGTCGCCATAGTCCTTGTTCATATCCATTGCATTGATATGGTTATTCGATGTTGCGGAGATATTGATAATCTCGCCACCAAGTGCATTTACAAGATGGGAATACTCCCTCTCAGGGTCGATGATGATTACATCAGCATCGGAAGAAAGGATAATATTTTCAATCTCCCCCTTAGCCGCAAAAGACTTACCGCCACCGGATACACCGAGAATAAAGGAGTTACCGTTAAGAAGCTGTTTTCGGTCGGCAATTATCATATTTTTACTGATAACATTCTGACCGTAATAAATGCCGTTCTCGTGGTAAATATCCTGAACCCTGAACGGAATAAACACTGCAAGGCTCTCGGTCGTAAGAGTTCTGAATGTGTCTATTTTCCTTGTACCGTATGGCATAACGGTATTGAGTCCGTCCATCTGCTGAAATTTAAGAACCGCAAACTGACAAAGATGTTTTCTCGCTGTTGTGAGCAACGCTTCCGTATCGTTGTCGAGCTGCTCTTTGGTATCTGCGGTATGCACCATTGTGAGCACTGCGAACATCATTCTCTGGTCACGGGTGGTAAGGTCATCAAGGAACTCTTTCATTTCCTTTTTTTGCTGTTCCATATCATAAGGAACAGTTGCCGAAAAGTTGTTGTTCATATTCTGCTTTCTCTGCCAGTTCGTAATGTTGGTTTCTACACCGAGCAATCTGTTTTCGGCTTCTCTGACTGCTTCATCGGTAGGAACAGGTACAATATCAATGGACATCATCAGATTTCGGTTCATATCCGTAAGTTCCGCCACCATACTGTCCTTGATATAGGACGCATATTCACGAAGAAAGATAACCCTGCCATAACGGTTACCGATTTTGAAATAATCACTTTCAAATTCTAAAGAGTCCGGGCAGATATAGTCCTTAAAATCGTGTCCTTTCTTTCGTGTTTCCTTAATATCAAAATGATATGAAGTTTCTTCCCCCACACGGAAGAAGTCGTGAATAATGCGAAGTCGCTCATCCGTTTCAAGTTCCACACACTTACTGCCAAGTCGTGAAAAGTGTGAAATCAAATCTGCACCTACACGGGCAAAATAGGTTCTTGCGTCATCCACATTCTTTTTATTGATGGAGATGGTCACATACTTATCCTGCACCGTTGAATTTGCTCCCGTTGCCTTATCAAGAAGCATTTTGTTGTATTCCTCCCGATATTCGTCTAGTTCGTCTCCGGTTTCAGGGATAAGGATTGTTTTCTCAAAGTCCAAACGGTTCAGTCGTCTGTTGTTGATAGTGAGTTTTGTGGTTGCTCCACTGTCAAGAGAGTTAAGTAGTTCCGAATACTCAAGGAACATCGCTTCTTTATCTTCTCGGCTGGCAACCGCATAGTTAATATCCGTGAACTTAAAGGATTTAGAATACTTGTCTTTGCCCACTCTGAAAATACCGTCATCATAGATGGCAGTAAGCGGAATACAGTCCTGCACACCCTTCGGCACAACAAATTTTTCCTTATCCTGCTTAAAGATGTTGTTTAATGTCTTAATCATTATTCTTGTAAGCCTCCTTTGTCTTTTTCTCAATGCTCGGTTTCATCAGTTCTAAATAGGTGTTTGTGGAGTGAAACACTAACTTCTTTGGCATAAGAAACTCGGACTTAATCCACGCCCAGATAAATTTCTCTGCTGTCATTCCGTTGTATTTCACAAATCCGAGAGCCGCAAACGGTGCTGCTCCCAAAATACACACCCACGATACTGTTTCAGTTCCAAGATGCGGTTTGAGTAAGAAGTACAATCCTACCGCCACACCACACGCAAGGATAGAAAAAATGAACTGTCTGAGCGACAGTCCAAAGAACATTGATTCTGTGTAATTTCGTATTTCTCTGTTTATTTTTACTTCCATCAGAATTTCCTTTCTATGACAAATAAAAAAGCACCGCCATAACTGACAGTGCCACATCGTATCGTGCATTACCAAAGGTTTAAATAAGTAAGTCCTCTTGGTAAATTATCTTCTTCATTTTCTAAACTTTGCTGTATGTGATTATAAACATTATGAATACTTTCCAAATACAGAATAAAGGACTTTTTGTTCGTATCCCTATTACGATTTTTTAACTTGATATACTCATCACGAACACAATTCCATCCCTGCTCATATTCAAGTATTTCTTGAAGTTTGCAGTCTGCATTTTGTGATAGGACTCTATCTTCAAATGAATAGCGATTGTTTTTCTTCCAATTCTTGATATATCTATATCCATTGTCCAAATTGTCATCATCTAAATAATAAATTATCGCAAAATCACAGCTTCTGATAATCTTGGAATGTTTTTTATCAACAACCTTTATGGTAATAGAAGAAGTGGAGTCTTCGGGTTCTCCGTACTTTGTACCTTTGAGCGACTTGGAAAAAGCTCTCATAAACTGCTCTTTCAGTTTTTTGGGATTGTCCCATAAATCGCTCTTTTGCAAAATTAGATTGTAGTCAAAATCATAACCTCTGTTACCATCTTTTATCTTAGTGACGAGGTGTCGATTTGCACTTCCAATCAATTTGAATTGAAAAGTCGTATCATATTCGGTTTTCATTATTTTTTGAACCTTTTTTATGATACTTTCAATTTCCTCTTTATAAGGCTTGTATTCTGCTTTGCTGACATATTCGTACATATACTTGACCATCCTATCTTTACTTCCTCAATCCGACCATTTAGCAAAGCTAAATCATTACAGTATATCACGATTTTTTCACTTGTCAATTATTTTTATTTTTTTTGTGTTTTTCAGGCAAGAATTTTGCCTGAAGATTTGTTGCAAAAACCTCCGTTATAAGCCCATCATTTCTCTGATAATACGGTCACTCATCTTTACTGCACCGACAAGAACAAGCATATTAAATACAAGTTCTCCGATATATGACCATACCTGTGTGACTGCCGCAGCGTCCGGGTTTACTACCGGCGGACTTGACGCAAACAGTGAGAAGATTATGCAGGCAAGCACGATTACTGCACCTTCAAGCAGTACCGCACAGTAACTTTTAATAAAACTCTTGCCCACATTCTGCGTTGGTTCTCCGGCAAAGGTAGATAGCGGTATCGGTGCTAATGCCGTGTACATATACAGTTTGAAAAATCTGCCGTAAACCGTCATTATCAGAATGAATGACAACACCGTAATAAAAAGACCGCCTATCAGAGTCACTGCCCATAGCGGAATGCTTTCAAAGAATCCGCAGTCCTCAATGGTTGTTACCATTTCGGATGGGAGCGTCGTCTGATTCGGTGTTCCAAATCCCGATGATGTCATAATGGTTGAAATGATACCTTGAACGATATTGAATAAAGCAAGCATAAGCTCCATACCGTAGGTTATGACACCTTTGGCAATGGCAAAGCGAACAAACAATTTCAGTGCGTGTTCCGGCTTTTTTACATCGGTAAAGCTGCCGCAGGTACGGACAACGCCTACCACAAAGAACAGCACCAACAGTGCAAGTCCGATTGCCTGAACTGCTCCGTTGATTGTTACCATCACATTCCATATGCTTCCGCCTTTGAAATCCTGCGGCGTTGTGGTTAAAAGCTGCCATATCTCGCTTAATTTATCGTTCCAAGTTTCAAGAGCGTTTTCGAGGTTTTGAACTACCCAGTTATCGCTCATTCATTCGCACCTCCTTGTAAAAATGGGAGCATACCCGTTTTGCCGAGTATGCCCCGTGATAACTGTTGCTTCTTAGCCTGTGATAAGAGTAAGGATTTCTTTTGCGAAAGTAATGATGATACCTCCGGCAAGAGTAAGAAAACCGTTTGCTCTCTGGGACGGGTCGTGGGACTTCAAAGAAAGTCCGACCTGCACGATACCGAAGCCGAGCAGGATAAGTCCGATTGCACGGATAAGTCCGAAAATGAAATCGGACAGATTGTTTACTACCGTGATAGGGTCGTTTGCCGCAAATGCGGTTACACCTGTGCCGAGTACAACGGTCATCGCCAATACTGCTACGCAATAAGCTCGATACCCTTTCTTGACCTTTCCGGTCATCGGCAGTTTAGAGGTTGTTTTGTTTTCTGTGTTTTTCTTAAAAAATCTCATTGTAATTTCCTCCTGTGATTAAAAATTGTTATCTACTTCAAAATCCTCATCGGACAAAAGTTCGTAAGTGGTTTCTCCGTAATTGCTTTCCTCAACCTCATCCGGGTCAATAGCAAGAACGGAAATAGATGAGTGCGGTATCGTCACTTCTCCGTGCTTGTACGGTTTCTCTTTTCCGTCTGTGGTCAGTACCACATTCGGGTGCTTCAAGATGTCATACTTAAAATCCATAATCGGTCGCTCCCCTCGGATAAATAAAATCGCATATTGGTTATTCAGCATACGCACTTCATCCGGTGTGAGAAGTTCTCGACCGTTTATCTGATAGTTTGTGGAGTAGTTACCGCTTCGACCGGAACTCTTACCATAAGTGTTCGTGTCGATAGTTTCTTTGCCGAGCAGCTCCGACACATATTTATGTGTACTTTGCTCGTTGCCGCCAAGATACAGAAATTCATCGCAGTTGCCCACGATGCTTTTCCATTGCTTTTCAAACAAGGCTTTAAGCTGTGCCAAGTTCTGTAAGATGATACTGACCGACACACCTCTGGAACGCATTACCGAAAGTATCTTGTCAAAGTCATCCGGCAAAGAAACATTGGCAAATTCGTCCATCAGAAAATGAACGGGAACGGGAAGCGAACCCCCGTGGATATGGTCGGCGGCATAGAATAACTGCTGAAACAGTTGAGTATATAAAATCGACACCAGAAAATTAAAACTGGAGTCGTTATCGGGTATCAGGGCAAACAAGGCGACTTTTTTCTCGCCCATAGAGGGCAGGTCTAACTCGTCTGCCGAAGTTAAATAAGCAAGGCTTTCAAGATTGAATTTCTCAAGTCTTGCGGCAAGCGTTATCTGAATGGATTTCAACGTCTTTGCCGAACCGGAATGATAGGAACGGTAATACTTTAGAGCAATATGGTCGGGATTGTTCATCTCAAGCTCTGCAAATAATTCATCGAGAGGAGATGGTCTTGTATCTTCCTCATCCTCAATCGAACCGGCTCTGAGCATTTCCATAACCATTGCAAAGTTCTGTTCTTCCTCCGGTGCTTCATAGCGTAAATAAAACACCAACGCCAAAAGGAGCATAGAAGCTGAAGTGTCCCAAAACGGGTCTTGGGACTGACTGCCCTTTGGTGTGGTGCTTTTGAATAAGTTAGTTACAAGTTTCTGCACATCGTTGTCGTTCTGAAGATACACAAACGGATTGTAACAGTGGCTCTTTTCCATAGAGATAAGGTCAAGAACTCTGACCTCATATCCTTTTTTCTCAAGAAGTTTTCCCGTATCCCTCAAGATTTCGCCTTTCGGGTCAAGGATTACAAAAGAGGTATTGCACTGCATAAGGTTGGGCTTACAGTAAAATCTTGTTTTACCTGCACCGGAACCGCCGCATACCAGTGTATTCAAATTTCGTCTGTGCTTTTTCGCATTCAATCCGATACGGACATTCTGCGTCATCAGCTTGTTATCGGAATACGGAGACTGTCTGTACTTCTTATCCACGGCTCTTGCATTGCCCCATTTTGCAGAACCGTGTTCCTCCCGCCTGCGGTAGTTTCTCTGTGTGGAGAAATATATCCCGATACCCATTCCATAGCACAAAAGCAAGATGAGGACAGTTTTTACGCTGTCCTCACAAACTTCTATATGAAACGGATTGTTAAATACATTCATCAGGCTCGGCAATATCTCCGGCAATCCGCCTTTAACTGACGGAGCTATGAGAAGTGCCAGCCACACAACCGGAGCAATACCGATGACAGAAAGAATAATCGCAGACTGTCTTTCGTTATCTCGCATCGCCGGAGCGTTCCTTTTCGATAACCTTGAATTTTTTCTTTGGGGCAGTCCCGACCTTGATAATCAGGTCGTCCACAGCATCGGTTGATTTCCCCTCGTTCATTAAATCTGTTTTCTCATCATTAAGAGAACGGATAACGATACCGTGTTCATAATCATCCAACGCTATATGGTAAAGTTCTTCTTTCGCCATATCTGTACCTCTTATCTTTCATAATCTTTTGTACGTGCCTGCTTTTTCTTGTACAGTTCGTCTGATACACGGGAATGAATATCTGTCATCGCATTTCTCGTCTTGGAAAGTTCAAAACGAATTTCCTTTGGCTCTTTGTTAGCGAGCTTATCCGGAATACGGTTAATGGCAAAATTCTGTGTATCAATACCGTACTTTTTGCAAAGCATATATCCGATACATACCGCCTGAAATCCCATATCGGAACGACTGTAACTGTCGCTGTTGATGGAAAGCTGTGCGTGTCCCAGTTCCTGTGCTACGCATTGAGCAACCGCTACGCTGTCTCCCACATCACGTTTTACATACAAGGTTTGCTCCTCATTGTTATAAAACGCTGCCATATTCGGATAAGGGAGGTCGTTTGTCGCTTCCACATTCACAGGCGAGGAATCAAGCATTGTGGTAATCAGTGCTTTCGGGTCACGATTAGCTGTCGGTGCAGGCGGTCGTTTTCCATTGGTCTGTGCCACATCAAACACTTTCTTCACATTGTAGGAAATGCCTGTTGTACCGTTACGCTTTGCATATTCCACCGGTTCAAGAATGGAAATACTCTTAGCACCTTTTGTGATTTTAATGTTCTCTTTGCTCCAGTCATCAAAATCTTTAAGCTGTACCGCCTGCGGATACTGCTTGTAAATCAAAAGTGCGTTTACTGCCGAATATCTGTCAAGTCGGCTCTGCGTATCAAGGAACGCTTTGAATTTCTCCGGCGAAGATATAATCTCTTTCGCCGCTTCATCCGCAAGCTGATACACACCGTCTTTCTCGGCTCGTTTCTTCTCAGCATATTCCTCTTTGGAAAGTCTCGGTCGCTGAGTGCCTGCTTTTGCAGGAGTAAAATTTTCTGTCATTGTAATTACCTCTCTTTCGGTTTCTTTGATTTTGTTTTCGGCTGTTGGTGTACCGTCTGCTTCGGTGCAGAAGGATGCTTTGCCTTATCTGTTTCCGGCTCTTTGCGTTCTGCTTCTTTTTGCTGTTTTGCCTGAGCCTTATAGCGGTCAAGTTTTTCTTTGACCGATGGCTTCTTCTGTCTGTCAACAGCAATACCCTTATCAGTTTGCATATCTTCCGGCTCTGAGTTTTGCCTTGACGGAGGGTTTTTGTCCGTTTTGGCGGTTGTGGGGTTTGACTGTGCGTTTTCCTCTTTCTGAAGTGGTTTTCGTACAGCTTCCTCCGTGATGATTTCATTCTTGGATTTTGTCGGTTTATCTTTTTCCACGGCTTCTCGTTTTTCAACCGCTTTCTGCGATTCTGTTACGATTGCCGCCTTATCCACCTTACCGAGTTCAAACCTCTCAACGATTCTCTGAATTTTAGAAGCGTCCTCCGCACGTGCGATAATATCAATCGGAACATTATCTCCCCTTGTGTTCTTATCTCGGAGAACACAATAGAGAACACCGTAGCGTTTTGCCTGTTCGGTAAACTTCTTCAAATCCTTATTGGGAATGGAAAATACTTTCAATTCCTTGCCCGACTTAATCATATTGGTAAGACGGGCTTTGCCCCTTGTCTTATTCGCCTGCGTTGCTTCCTGCTTCAATACGGAAGCAAGAAGAATTGCGATATTCTTTGCGGCTGAACCGGTAAGTCTTGCAGCAACTTCAAAGCCTTCAAGGGATAACCTAACGACCTGTTCGGCTGCGTCACCTGGATTTGTCATTTCGCTTTTGCTCCTTTCTCTGTTGTTTTTCTTCTTCGGCTCTGATTGTTTCAAGGTTCTGTTCCATAACCTTTGACCTCTCGGCAATGTCATCACAGAGTCGAACCTCTTTATTCAGTTCCCGAATTTTGTCGCTTACCGTCGAAATCTGTTCTTTGACCTTAGACAGCTCATCGTCACTCATCTTCGTTCTTGCAATTTTTCGCAGGTGCGTTCTGTCGTCAGTCAAAGTTTTAATCTGACCTTTCAGCGACTCTTTATATGAGAAAAGCTGCTCGTCCGTAGAAATATTCTCCCGTCCGAGCAGCCTTGTCTCTGCTGTGATTTTATCCAGCTTCAATAAATCTTCTTTGAGAAGATAGTGAAGCCTTGCTGTATTCTGCTTTTTGTATTTCGGCAAATAACCGAGCCTGTAACAGTAATGCAGATACAAACCATACAGTCCGCCCACTTTTTTGATTTTATTTTCTCTTGTGGGCAACCGGTACTGCCGGATAACCACCGTCTGCTTTGCAAACGGAGCAATGCGTACTCTCTGATTTACTATGAGCCTACGCCTGATGGCTCCTTCGGTATAATCTTCGCCGAGGTTTTTCAGTCGTATCGGTTTCGTGTACCCTTTCGGTACAATTGTCCAATACTTCCGGCTCTCGCTCAGGCAATGCTCATATCCCATCTGCGTAAGTGCATAGTCAAGACTTTTGATATTTGTGCTGTGGGCAATCGCTTCGTCTATGGCTTCACGCACCATAGAATATCTGGTCGGCATTCCGGCTTGCTCCTGCTTATAGTAGTAGGAAGATTGCTTACTGCGATTTGGATTCGGATTGTAATATAATCCATACTTCTCACAAATCCGGTCGGCTACTTTTCTGAACTTAAACCACGCTTTCTCATCTCCCCATAACCGCTTACCGTCTTTGAACGAAACAGAATTGATTACATAGTGGCAATGCAGGTGTTTGGTGTTCAGGTGCGTTGTCACAACGACTTGAAATCTGTCGCCCCACACTTCATTTGCAAATTCCATTCCGATTTTCTGTGCAAGCTGCGGAGAAATATTTTGTTCCTTAAAACTCAAATATCCGTGGTAGGCTTGAATGCCTTCCTCTTTACCATATGCCTGCTTGACTGATACAAACTGGTCACGGGCAGTGGTCGGATTGCAGTTAATACCCTCGACGAAATATTCCCGTTCAGTTTTTTCTTCATCCTTTGCATAGGAGAGAACATCAGCGAGTGCCTGATACTGTTCCTCGGTATAAATATCTGCCGCCGTCTTTTCAGGATTGGCGGCATAATCAATGACCTGACCGAGCCTTGAATTGACTGCCCACAACTTGCTTACTGCCATTTCATTTCACTCTTATCGGGTCTTAAATAAGTACGCTCAATATCTGCCTGAAACTTATGCCAACGCTCCGCTTCCTTTTTAAGTTGTGGAGCATCGACAAAACCAAGAGCGTTTGCTTTAACTGCAAGCTGATTGATGTTGTTGCCGATAGAGGAAAGTTCACGCATCACATCATAAAATCTTTCGTCCGGCTTTTCCCTCGGCTCGTAACCTCGAAGAAGCAAACGGATAAGTCCGGCTTCGCTAAGGCAAGCCTTTTTTGCTTTCTTCTGCAAGTCCTGTGCTTCATCTCGACTGAACCTAACAATCTTCTGAATATTTCTTTTCCTCATTTTCTGCGCCATCCTTTCTTGTGATGATATAGTGTCTGTCCTTGTTTATCTGGAACAGACACATAAAAGTAACTCCGAAAAAACCACCGACAATTACACCGACGGCGACCAATGCTATCTCTTTCAATGTTCATCTTCCTTTCTCTTGGGGTATTAGGGGCAACCCCTAACGAGTTCCTACCGTTTGGGAAACTGTGTTTATCCAAATGGTCTGCTCGCTAAGAATATGCAGACTCTCCGGGTTGCCCCATCGTCTGTCTTTTTATCGCTCCATATCTTTTGAAATTGGCTTATATGCTTTCGCTTCAATGCCCTTGTCCGTCTGATAAAAACGCTCCGGATACCGGAACTTATCCTCATACTTTTTCATCAAATCCTTTGGCATACTAAGAAAACTCTCCGACTCAATCGGTGCGTATGCGATAAAGAATTTGCCTGCAATAATGTCGAGGATTTCCTTATCATCGGAGTAGATTGCACGGTTAAGTTCTGCACCGTTCATCTTTCCTTCCTCGTTGCAAACGATTGCAACCTCGTCATCAAAAGGCATATACTCTTCAATATATCCGCCTACAGTTTCCTGCATTGCTTCCAGCGTATCCTCAATCTCTATCTGCTTCGGATACTTACCCGGCTCAATGAGAAGTACATTTATTTTTTCGCTCATCGCTCAAAACTCCTTTCATTCTTCTTGGAAATTCCTAATTTGATACACAAAAAGTCGTTGACATCTTTCCCGCACTTGGGCGGATCGTCAACGACTTCGTATCTGTCTTTTAATTTAATTTTCAGTGCATTTGCCGCCTTTCTTCCGGCAATATCATTATCAAAATGAAGCACGATACGGTTAATGTTCTTATTCTTTTCAAGCAGATTTTTAAGTGTAACCGGCACTTTGGACTTTTCCGTTTCTCTGTTAGGCGAATACACGCCGGAGAGAGAAACAAGGTTTAATTTGTGCCAATCCCTGCCCTCCATCTTTGCTAATGTGGCATAGGATAACAGGTCGATGGCACATTCAAACAAGTGTACCTCTCTGCTTTCTTCATTTGTCAGCCTGAAAGAAAACTGCTTCTTGCTACCGGTGCAGTCGCCCATAATACGACTATTGGTTGTTGCCCGAAATGCGGCATACTTTGCTTCTTTTTTCTCGTCATAACCGATAAAAACAACATTGTGATATGGCAGTGATTCAATGATAAGTTCCTTATCAAGGCAGTAGTTTATGATTTCATAATCAATCCCTCGACTGAAAAGATATTGCGTGACCACATCATTACTTGGACTTTTCTGCGGTAAAAGGAGCTGCTGATTTTCATAACTCCGGCTTTCTTTTTCATAGACCGGAGCAGAAACAGCACACTGTCCCATAATGGTTTCAACCGCTTCTACAAAATCAAGTCCTTTGACTTTGATAAGATAGTCAAGGGCAGATTTGCCACCGATACCTCTCGACCACCACATCCATTTCCCGTTTGAAATCTTCAAACTGTCGTGTTCTCTGGTACAGTAAGTGTTACCACTATAACGGACAAGTTCGCCCGGTTCATAGGTGCGAAGATAGGTCAGCAAATCCATCCGCTTTGCTTCGGTTATGACTTCCGGTGCTATATATGGCATAGTGACCACCTCACATTTCATTCTTATCTTTCATACGCCTTCTCCTTTCGCTTCTCGGTGGATTCGCCCTCATCAGGCTCGCCGCCTACAATTTCATTTTCCTTTTTATCCATATTGAGCAAGATATTCAGCTTATCCAAACGAGCAAGTTTTAACTTCAATTCTTCTTCCTGCACAAACGGTTTTTGCACTTCTTTCTGTGCGGTTTCAAACTGATTTTTCGTATCAGCAAGACTGTCCTTTGCTTTTTCAAGGTCGTCTGCAAAACGCTCAACCGCATTATCAATACGAGTGATATTACCGAAAACATCATCGCCAAGCGACACCTGTTTGCCGGTTTCTCCTTTGACTGTCACGCAGTAAGAACGCTCTGTTGTGTCAAAAGACAGCTCCGTTTCAAATCCTCTGTACTTGCCGAGAGGAATAGGTGCAGGACTTGTCATTTCCTTGCAGGCTTCGATAATTGCTTTACCTGCGTCTGCCTTTTCGGAATAAAAAACACCCTTAACCTCCATGCCGACAAAGCGGTCATCTGTTGGTTTCGGGTGTTGTTTTGCAGTTTTCACATCTTCCGTCAAACCGTTAATTCGGTTTTCAAGAGAAGTGATACGCTGCGGATAATATTTAATTATCTTGTCCTCAAGGCTATACTTTTCAGATAAAAAATTGGATTTTAGCAGCTTCAATTTCTGCACCTGAATGTCTAAATCCATCTTTTCCTTGATATATGGATTGCCTGTTGCAAGCATTTTAATCTCAGCATAAGACAGTGCGGTTTCATCAATATCTTCTGCACTTCTGACCGGAGATTTGCTCGTCATAATCTGTGAAGCGAACTTCTGCTTTCCTTCGACAAGCTGATACAGATATGCGTCAAAGGTCTGCTTGGTAACATAACGATAGATTTCCACCTTTGGATTTGAATTTCCCTGACGGATAATTCTACCACTGCGTTGCTCCAAATCTGCCGGTCGCCAAGGACAATCAACATCGTGAAGTGCGATAAGTCTGTCCTGAACATTCGTACCGGCACCCATTTTTTGTGTTGAACCCATTAGCACTCTGACCTCGCCTTTACGGACTTTCTGAAACAATTCTTTCTTCTTCACGTCGGTTTCCGCTTCGTGGATAAATCGAACTTCGCTTTCGGGAACACCTCGCTCTATGAGCTTCTTTCTGATGTCGTTGTAGACAGAAAATGTTCCGTCGTTCTTTGGAGTAGATAAGTCGCAGAACACTAATTGTGCCGACTTTTTATCCTTGTTTTCTTCCCATATGCGGTACACATTATCAACGCAGGCATTGATTTTACTTTTTTCAAAATCAGGCAGCATAGCATTTAGCATACGCTGGTCAAGTGCAAGTTTTCTACCGTCGTTTGTTATCTTGAGCATATTATCTACGCTTGAATCTACACCTCCGCCACGAACTTTCTCGGCTCGCTCTGCAAGGGAGGCAACCATTTCTTTCTGCATTTCGGACGGTTCAACCGACACATTATGATACTCTGCTTCCGGTACAGGAAGATTAAGCATATCGGCTGTTTTAATGTCTGCAACCTCTTTGAACATCGCCATAAGTTCGGGCAGATTATAGAATTTAGCAAAGCGTGTTTTTGCTCTATATCCCGTTCCCTCTGGCGTAAGTTCTATGGCTGTTACCGTTTCTCCAAAGGTAGAAGCCCAAGCGTCGAAGTGCTGTAATCCGTTTTTTACAAGGGTGTTGTACTGCAAATATCGCTGTATGGTATAGAGTTCCACCATACTGTTTGAAATAGGCGTACCTGTCGCAAATACTGTTCCTCGTCCGCCGGTAATCTCATCAAGGTATCGGCACTTCATAAACAGGTCGGAAGATTTCTGTGCTTCTGTCTGAGCAATACCACCCACATTACGCATTTTTGTGTAAAGATAAAGGTTCTTGTAGTAATGGCTTTCGTCAATAAAAAGCCTGTCCACACCTAATTCTTCAAAGGTTACAACATCATCCTTTCTGCTTTGGTCGTTGAGTTTTTGGAGCTTTTGCTTGACGGATTTTCTTGATTTTTCAAGCTGTTTGACAGAGAAGTTTTCTCCTCGGTTACGCTTTAGTTCTGCAATTCCTTCCGTCAATTCATTCAACTGCTGTTCAAGAATTGCCCTCTGCCTTTCAATCGACATCGGAATTTTTTCAAATTGAGAATGTCCGATAATAACTGCGTCATAATCACCGGTTGCAATTCTTCCGCAGAACTTTTTACGGTTCTTTGTTTCAAAATCTTTCTTCGTTGCAACCAGTATATTTGCCGACGGATAAAGTTGCAAGTATTCCGCCGCCCACTGTTCCGTCAAATGATTCGGCACAACAAACAGCGACTTATTACATAATCCGAGCCTTTTTGACTCCTGCGATGCCGCTACCATCTCGAAGGTCTTGCCTGCACCAACTGCGTGTGCAAGCAAGGTATTTCCGCCGTAAAGAATGTGTGCAACCGCATTTCTCTGGTGTTCCCTTAATGTGATTTCCGGATTCATACCACTAAATGTGATGTGACTTCCGTCATACTCACGAGGTCTTATGCTGTTGAATTTTTTGTTATACATCTTCGTGAGTTTCTCTCTACGGTCAGGGTCTGCCCATATCCAATCCTGAAAACCTTGCTTGATAAGTTCCTGCTTTGCCTGTGCGATTGCTGTTTCCTTTTTGTTGAGAACTGCCTTTTTCCTACCCTCATCATCTTCGATATAATCAAAGATACGGACATCTTTCAGGTTCAGCGTTTCCTCAATTATCTTGTAGGCATTGATACGACCTGTGCCGTATGTGCTATATGCTTTGACATTGGAACGGTCATAGGATTTACCCTCTATATTCCACTCGCCCGTATAGGGAGAGAAGTGAATTTTTATATTCCACTGTGCATATCTCGGTGTATCAAGGAACTCAAACATAAACTGTTGGATTACTTCCTGCGGTAGCCAAGTAGCACCGAGCCTTACGGAAATCTCACTTGCAGTCAGGTCTTTCGGCTGAACCTTTTCCAATGCTTCCACATTGATTTTATAATCTTCCGGATAAATTTCTGCCGACTTTCTGGCTGTGATAAGTTTCTCCCTGACATTACCGGAGAGATATTCATCTGCCATCAAATACTTTGCCTCGGTTACATTCCCGTACCCGTGAAGCGGATTTAAGAAAATAACACCTTTCAAATCCTGATAGAGTGTTTCTTCATTTTTACCCGTAAGCCTTGACATATATGCCATATCAATTCCGGCTTTTTCTCCCATAGAAACAGCAAGTGCTTCGCTGGCAGTATCTACCTTTTCTATCGGCTTATGCGGCTTAATTGTACGCTTGAAGAACATATCCGCCTTACGTTCTAATTCTCCGTTTTCGTTGATTACTTCAAGAGCAGAAAGCAAGGCAAAGGAACTGTCATCACTAAAAGCAGAGATATTTGCTCTGCTGTTAATCAGTCCGTATTTCTTGGTATAACCGTCATAAAGACTGTTGAGTTTCGACTGCTCGGCTTTAATTTCTTCGTCCGGATAGTCCTCCGTTTGCAGTTCAATTAGGTTGCGAACACTGTCACGGACAGCAATCATACCTTTAATTCTGTTCTCGGAAGTTGCCGATACCTCCACCGGAGTCATACGAGAGTTTTCACGGAAATAGATTTTATCATCCACTACCGTATAGGAAAAGTTTCTCACATTCGGGTCGGCAGGGATTGAGTTATCTTCTTCCACCAGTACATCTTCGACTTCGTAATCGTTTATTTCCCCGTGAATATTTGCTACTGCTTCCGATAGTAATTCGGATAAATCTGCATTTTCAAACGGTACACAGGTTACTTCTTCTCCAAAACGACCACTTACTGTTTTCATCTCGCCCAGTATCATTTCGGGATGTTCCACAAAGTACGAGTTCATCGTGATACCGTCATCAGTTGTGCCAAGCTGTACCCAATCGGGTTCAATATCTATGAGCCTGTCACGTTTTTGCAAAAACAAAATATCCGATACAACTTCCGTACCGGCATTGCCTTTGAAAGTATCATTTGGAAGTCTGATTGCTCCCAAAAGGTCGGCTCTTTGGGCGATATATTTTCTGACCGACGAATTTGTTTTATCCATCGTCCCTTTGCTCGTAACAAGAGCCATCACACCGCCGGGTCTTAACTTATCCAAAGACTTTGCAAAGAAATAGTCGTGAATAAGGAAATTGTACTTATCGTATCTCTTATCAAGCACCTTGAAATCGCCAAACGGAACATTTCCCACAACGCCTTCAAAGAAGCTGTCTGGCACATTGACTTCTTCAAATCCCTGTGCTGCTATGGATGATTTCTGATAAAGCTGCTGTGCAATTCCTGCCGAAATCTTATCAAGCTCCACACCGTAAATCTTTGTATTTCTCATCGACTCCGGCAACATACCGATAAAGTTACCAATACCGCAGGACGGTTCTAACAGGTTGCCCTCCTTAAATCCCATCTGTTCCATAGCCTTGTAGATAGCGTCGGTAACTTCGGGAGGAGTGTAAAAGGCAGTCAGTGTACTTTCTCTTGCGGCGGCATATTCTTCGGGCGAGAGTGCGGTATATAACTCAACAAACTCATCTGCCCACGCCGAATTATTTTCATCAAAGGCTTCTGATAAACCTCCCCAGCCGACATATTTTGACAAAATAAGCTGTTCTTCGGGTGTAGCAAATCTGTTTTCAAACTCACACTCTTTCAGAACTTTTATGGCTTCCATATTTCTGTGAAAGCGTTCTTTCTTGCCTACTTGTTCAACAGGATTAGAACTCAAATCAAAGTTATTACGCTCCGCCATCGGCACATCAGGGTGCAGGTCAAAACTTTTTACCTTTTCTTTTTTCTTTTTCTCCCAAGCAGGAACAATTGGCTCAGGTTCTTTATCGTAACCGTTTCCGATACGAATGCCCTCGTTATACATCTCATCGTAGCTGTCAAAACCGTTTTGAACGGCTACAATTTCTCGATACTCCTCAATCGGAACTTTACCGATATTGGTTACTACCATATCGCTTCTTTCGGCATTTTCAAGGAGTGCTTCCATTGTGGCAGAAGTGCAGCCGGTTAAATCCGGTGTCTGTTTGAAAGCATTATCTGCTTCTTCAAACCATTCCGTACCTACATCGGCAAGAGTTTGATTTGCAATACTGCCGAGATAATCAAAGAAATCACCGGCACCTTCGTATTGCCTTGCAGCTTCAATCACATCGTCATAGGAAAGTGTGTTGGTTACATACTGTCCGCCGGAATTACTGTCCGGATTATAGTACATCCAAGTAACGGTCTGACTTTCGTCATCAAGAAAGAAAGCGTCATTATAGCTTGTATTCGGTGCAAAATTTTGTTCGGTTTCGGTGCTGTTTTCGCTTATATTTTCCTTTGCAACAGCTTTTTCCTCGGCTGGTAATGAAGTTGCCCTCAAATGGTCATTAAGCGGATTTTCCTGCACTTTGCGGTCAAATTCTCCCCTTGAAAACTCCTTGTTGAACAGTGGCATTTCTGTATCGTAAAGCATTACTCTCTCATCATCAAAAGATAAGATTTCATACTCCGAAGCACCGATATATACCGTGTCTCCAAGATGATATTCATATCGGGTATCGGGTAATTGCTGTTCCTGTGTTTGCTCTGCAAGCAGACTGCGGACATAATCAATCTTCTCTACACGGTTAATCGGGAAACCTACACTGTCCTCGAAAGTGACATCACGCATAGAAACATCGCCGCTTATTTTACCGACGCTTTCAATAACAAATCGGCGGTCGTCAATCACAACTTCCTTACCGATAATGTCATCATCATTTGTCTGCTCTGTTTCTTCCAGTGGTGCGGTAGAAAGAATTTCTCGGTTTCTTTTCTGTTCCTCGATTTCTGCCCGCCTTGCTTCCTGCTTCTCAAGCCACTGTGGATACTGCTCCTTTTCCTTTGGATTTAAGTATCTGTCTGCACAGATAAGCTCTCCGATACGCTTTTCCACCTGCGTCCATTTAAGAGTGAGTTTCGGTACATCGTTTCCAAATCCTTTTGAGAGGGTTATGCCTTTCCCGTCGTGGTTTTCATCAATACCTGCACCGATAATGACAGGATATGAACCACCCCAACCATATTCATTTTTGAGGAAATCTGCATTTTCCTTTGAAGATAAGCTCTTTTGAAACTGCTCATAGATACGCATTTTGCCTTCGGATATTCCGCTTCCACGGGTGAGGACTGCGTCAATAATCTCCTGAGAAAAAGTAAAGGCAGAGGTTTTATTTCCCTCTGCCCGACTGTCTAATATGAAGCTCATCTGTCCGTCTGCCGACGGTAGCGGTTTCATTCTGTCATTTAATTCTCCCAAAAGTCGCATTGCTTCAAAGTGCTGTGCAATCACGCTCCAATCATAAAAACTCTGTGCGGTTCTGCTGTCATAATGACCTTTCCAAAGGTGCAGAACATTTTGAAATGTCTTGTAACCTACGGTTCTTCCATCATCTAATGTGAGTTCGGTATAATCATTATTGAATATACTCTTGATATATTCGGTTCTGGCATCGCTATCGCTATTTCTCTCATAGAAGTCCTTAATATCTTCAAGAGAAGCCGATAAATGCGGTGTAGTACCGAGTATCTCTCGGATAGTATCATCCTTACCAAAAAACGGCAGGCTCTTGTCCTCGTTGCTTCTATCGTAATACTCTAAACGAATATTACCTGTGCTTTCACGATTTCCTGTGCTGAGTTCCTGATGTTGTTCATCAAGCGAACCCAATTCATCATATCGTCCGCTTTCATCTGTTCCGTCAGTCCCTCTTTCTCCGCCATCTGTTTGATAAGCGTTTCCTCCAACTCGGTCGCCCTCTGTTGGACTTCCGACAGATGACTGCTCAGTATCCCTTTCGTCAGGAGATTGTAATACTGAACCTTGTGGTGTTCCTTCAGATAAGTTCTCCTCATCTGCGACCATTTGCCCTGAATGACCTCCGGCTGTTCGGGCAGAGTCAGGTTCGGAAGATTGTAATCCCCGACCATCGTGTATGTTATCTCGTTCATAATCGCTGCTCCTTTCGTCTTTGATGTCTTTATTGTATTCCGGTTGCCTGTTTGCTTCAATTATGCGATTTTGACGGTTCAATGCCATCACTGTTTTGGAGATTTCCGAAAGTCCCATTTCTGCAATATCGCTTGTGGCAAAGCCTAAAGCGTTCATCGTATCCTGTGTATTGAAATTGGTAACATCTCGAAAATCATCGGCTTCAAAATATTCGCCGGTATCAATTCCAAGTCTTGTCATAATCATATATGCCACGCTGTTTGTGACAACTTTTTTATACAAACTTGCTATCATCGTTTCGTCAAGCCCTTCAAGGAAGCTGTCCTCAGAAGCATAGATGAGGTCATTAAGATAATCCGGCAAATTATCTTCGGCGGCATTTTGTGCGGCACTCATAACTGCATCGCCCAAAGTGACTTTGTTATCCAGTTCTCCGAATGTGCTTTCAAGCGTTTCAATAACATCGTCTGTGTATTCGTCCCTCATATCCCAAAGTGGAACAGGACGGGAATATCTGCTCTCGTGGGTATCGGAAATATCGAAGTAATGGGTAAGTCTTTGCCTTGCTCTGTTTTCATCGGCAAATACCGCAATACCTCTTGCACCTTTATTTACCCATCGTCCAAAACTCTTATTCCAACGCTCGATTTCAAGAACTGCTGTTGCGTCCGGTCGCTGTGCATAGATAAGCAACTGCTCATCATATCGCAGCTTGTAGTTCCTGCACGCAGACTGCAAGAAATTCTGCCAGTTCTGCGGATTGGAAACAACCGTCTTGCAGGTTCTGTCATAGAGTTCGGATATGAGTTCGTATTTTCTTGACACTGCTTTTGCACCTCCTTATCGTATTTTTTCTTTACTTTTTATCTTTTCCTTATGCTCCTGACTGCTCATCCGTTCCACCTCCCAAATATGAGAACAGCTTGTTGGCTTTGGTTTCTTTCTGAAGTTCGATGATGAGTGCCATATCCGGTATCGTGATACCCGGAATCTTCAAAATACTCTCCATATCAAGCTGTTGTAGTTTCTTTTCCGTATTACAGCCGGAATCAAACAGCTTCGCCATTAACTTTGTTTTCTGTTGAAATGTCGATTTGCTCATCTTGCCGTCCTCCTTATTCGATTTCTATGACTACACGAATACTGCTGTCGCAGCCACTGCACTGTCTGGAAAGTTCCGGGAACAAAGACTGCACCCTCTGTCTTGACCTGCGGATAGTTTCAAAGCACGGTAAACCGTAGCCCTTGTAGTTGTTGACTATATCCTCAAGAGATAAGTCGCCGACTTTCAAATAACTGTATCGGTTGTAATAGCAGAGGATAAGCTGCATATCGTCATACCTTGTTTCAGGGCATTCTCTGAGGATTGAAAGCACCTTGCTGTCAACCGTTCTCTGCTTATTCATAAAGCACCTCCATAAAGTAAATGGACGGAGTTTTTTACGCTCCGCCCACCATTTTGTTTCTTATTTCTTTCTGTTTTTAATCTGCAAGAAGATAAAGCCGCCGATAATAAAGGCGACCAAAACAACTGCTACGATTGTCTTTGCGTCCATTATTCATTGCCCTCCTTTTTCTTCTTTCTCTTGGAAGCAACAACCGTTGCAACGATACCGAGTGCAGAAGCACCTGCAAGTGCTACCCAAAGACCGGTCTTTCTGTCATCGCCGGTTTTCGGTGTGTCACGAAGTTCGTTATGCATCTCGATTTCTACCGTTTCGCCGACCTTTACGGTCACTTTCTTATCGGCAGGTAAAATATATCCGGCAGATACATTGTCGCTGACCTCAGACACTGTGTATTCGCCGATACGAAGTCCATCTACGGAGATTTCGCCATTCTTATCGGTTGTAAAGGTGCTGTCATAACCGTTGACACCTGTTACTCTGAAAGTGAAGCCTTCCACCTTACCGTCGGAAGATGTCTTTTTAATTTTCAGGTTTCCTTTCATTGCTTCGTTAATAAATCCGACTCCCGCTTTGTTTTCTACTTTGTAGGTAGTTTCATCTTTTTCAATGAATACGGAATAAACGCCCTTATCAAGCACAAAGCCCTCCGGTGCTTTGGTTTCTCGCACAAGATATTTACCGTAGAGAAGTTCTTTCATCTCATAGATACCGGTTGCGGTTTCTTCAAGATTTCCGATAAGTTCATCGCCATCGTCCAGTTTACCGTCGCCATTAACATCCTTATATACTTCAAAAGTTGCACCTGTCAGTTTGTTATCCGGATAATCAGCGTCCACTTTGGTAAGTTCAATATTACCGTGAATATACTCGTCGGTAATTTCCACTTCGATGACCTGCTCATTCTCCCCGATGTTTACTTCGTAAGAAGTATCATCAAGCACAAAGCCTTCTGGAGCTTCGATTTCTCTTACAATCCATTTTCCATAAGGAACTTTTGCAAAAGAAAAACTGCCGTCCTTTTCAGATGTGGCAGTCATAATAGCGTGTTCTTTTGTAAATTCGGTTTCATCTGCTTTGAAAATGCCGATTAAAGCACCGCCCAGTACTTCTCCGTTCTCGTCAATCTTCTTACCGGATACAGAACCGTAAATGAGTTTGTTCTCAATCGGCTTACCGTCATTTACCTTGATTTCAACCGTTTCGGTATCCTGACCGGCATACTTGAATGTGAACGGATACTGTATGTCGGAGAGGATATAATGCTCATCTGTGGCAATTTCCTTGATATAGTAGCTGCCAAACGGAAGGTCTGTATTTGCAGTCGCTGCTTCGTTTTCATCAAGCGTGATAATCTCAATCAATCCGTCAGCCGGAATAACTGTGCCACTTGAAGATACAACATCTTCTTTTGCATAGAGTCCGAAACTGATGTTTTTGATTTCATTATTCTTGCCGATACCAAAGATTTCGTCCTGCTCTAAGATTTTTTCAAGAGAAATCTTCACTTTCTGTCGCTCGTTTACGAAGCTTGTTGCGGTTTCTGTTACCGCTACATCCTGTCCGGCATAAGTGAGTTCTACCGAATGCTTTTCTTTGTTAATGACCATACCTGTCGGTGCTTTGGTTTCAACAACGTTGTATTTACCGAGATAGAGTTCCTTGCTCTTGGCTGTTCCGTCTTCATCGGTCGTTACGGTATCTACTACATCGCCCTTGTGATAACGAAGTGTACCATCCGGTGTGATAACATCTTCATCGGCTGTGATTTCATAAACCGCCCCTGCAAGTCCCTTGACCTTATATACTGGCTGATAAATCACATCTTCATCTTCCTCGCCGGATACATTGACACCAAAGAATACTTCGCCGGTTTTCTCAACGGAAATCGTACCTTTCTGTGCCATATTCGGCTTGTCCACCTTAATCAATGTGATACCTCCTTCCTGTGTGGAATTTTCTTCCGTTACATCAAAGGAAACAGGAGTACTGTCGAGTACATATCCATACGGAGCCTGAACCTCAACAAGTGAATATCCCTTGCCATAGTCCAGTTTTTCAGGTGTAACAAGCTGACCGTCTGCGTCGGTATAGAATGTGTCGATGGTTGTCGGTGTAGGATAAGTAAATGTCATACTTACTTTGTTACCGACAGGGTCATAGATTTGAAAACCTGCACCTGCATACGGGATTGTCTTGCCTGTTTCTGCATCAACCTTTACGACCTTAATATATGACTCAAAGTTGGCATTGTTGATGAGATAACGGTAGGTCTGTCCGTCCTGAGAAATGAAAACATCAAAGTCTTTCATCAACTCACGACCTTCCCAGCCTTTGGTCTGATGAACGGTATATACACCATACGGCATATCCTTTGTCTGAGCAAAACCGTTTTCATCACAAACAATGGTATCTCTTTCATCTTTGTCGGCTTTTTCAAATGAGCCTGATGATTTCAAGTAGATTTCAAATTCCGCACCCTTTTCCGGTGTTTCAATCTTTGTTTCCCCATCATCAGTGTGCTTGATGATAGCAATATTGCCTTTCATAACCTGCTCAGTCACATCATTTGCCACAAGATTGTGTTCAATCGTAAAGAGTTTTGGCTCTGCACCGACCTTGTGAATTGTCTTATCAAGAAGATAACCCTCGCTCGGTGTGATTTCTCTGATTGTCCAGTCGCTGTCGCAGACATATTCCTTAGTTGTGAACTGTCCGTCGCTGTCAGTTACATACTTATCCACAAGTGTGTCGCCTTTATAAATTCCGTAAACAGCACCGGAGAGTTTAGCGTCACCCTGAGCAGTGCCTTTTTCTCGGTCGCTCTTTGTTACGGTTACGCTGAACTTCTTCAAGATATTTGTGAAATCACGGTTTGTAACCTCTTTCCACTGAATCGGTGCAGTCTGCTTTTCCGGAACAACATAGCGGATTGCTGTGTCCACTTCTTCGAGCGTATATGGTGTACTTCCACTGATAAGAACATCTTTGAATGTTGCAACACCGTTTTTATCGGTAACTGCATATTCATCAACGGCAATACCTGCAAGGGAAGTACCGTAAAGGTGGAATTTCACACCCTCCACAAGATTATCTTCCGATGATTTAATGACCTGAAGATTACCTCTCTTGAGAACATTGTTGAAGTTTACGGTTGCCACCTGACCGGCAACAACAGTTACTCTGTGAACCTCTTGCGGTACATATTTGTCGATAGATTGCTCTGTTACCGTATATACGCCCGGCATAAGGTTGTCAATCTGGAACTTACCGCCGTTTGCTGTGGTAACTGTCTGATTTACTCCGTTACCTGAAATAGTGAAATTGATACCATCAACCTTTCCGTCCTCAGATGTTTTCACAATCTGACAAGAACCGTAACTGACTTTCATCTTCACATATCCGGTCACAGGGTCGCTGACTTCCTGAGCATAAGTTACTACATCTTGCACGCTTGAATTTTGACCGTGCTTGCCCTCAGACCATACGACAACACCTCTGCGGACACCGTTTTTCTTACTTGCGGTAATGGTAAATTCCTTACTCGGTGCTTTATCCATTGACACCGTAAGTTTGTTTCCGCTTGTGGAAAATGTTACACCACTGATACTCGCCTTGAAAGCATAATTGGAGAGTACACCGTTTGAGTCTGCAAGGGTTGTAACATATTTGCTTCCGTTCCATTCAAGCTCATTGACTTTCGCTGAACCGCTTGATTTAGTACAGAAGCTCGGCACAACTGTGTGATTCTGCACACTGCTGACCATACTGTTGTAGTAACTCATAATCTTACTGCGAAGCGGATGTTTGGCATTGATAACATCTTTCACATTACTGCAACCACTGGCTGCTTTGTGATTAAAGTTTGCGTCACGCTCGCCTACGACAGTTTCCCAGATAAGAAGCTGTGTTGCATAAGCGTGAGCAATACTGTTTGCCGCACTTTCGTTCTGCGACCTCCAGCTTGTTGAAATCGTTCCTCGATAGCCGTACTGCAAGATACGACCGATAAAGAGTCTGATTTCATCGCCGGAGATAACTCCGTTTGCTGTGATATTGTTAAAATAATTTTCATCGTATTTGTTCATACTCTGACCGGAACTGAGTGAAACACCCGGCTCGATACAATAGGCAATATTACCGGAATACGAGCCGATTGCCTTTAAGTTGGTGTGGGTGGAACTGCCGGTATGCCAACCGTTCTTCAAAGTAAGGTTACTGTGTCCCCACACTCCGTCGTAATTTGCGTCGCCGTCACGAGGGAAATCAACCATATACACATTGGTTTTTTCTCCGCTTGCGGCAAACGCTGTGCTTGTCCCAATACTCATAAATGCACTGAGACTGAGAACCGTCGCCATAACAAACGATACGGCTCTCTTGATTTTCGTCTTTACCATCTAAGTTTCCTCCTTAAAATGAAAGAACGCACCGATTATCTCAGTGCGTCCGATACTGTATTTTATTTTGTTTTTTAGCAGTAGCCGATATAGATTTCATATTCCGTATCGGATACCTTTTCTACCCATACCCATACTGCGGTAAATCCTTCCACATTTTTGTATCTGTTCAGCCTGCTTTGAATATCGTCCTTAATGCCTGTGCGTTTGGCATTTGCAGTGATAGGATTATCCCAACAATCCGTAGCGGTACTATCCAGTTCCAAACCAATGCTTTGAGCATAACTCCTTGCATAGCTGACATACGGATTAACATCAAAACTCTGCTTCGGTTCTTCCGTCGGTTTTGGCTTTGTGGGTTTCACTTCTTCCGTAACCTTCGGTGTTTCCGGTTTTGACTGCTGTGGCTGCTTCTGCTCTTGAGTACTGTCAGGCTTTTTCGTTACCTGAACGGATTCATAGCTTTTTGCAGTTTCCGTCTTACTACCTGCCGTAGAAGAAACATCCGACTTTTCCTGCTGACTCGGCTCTGTTGTTGCTTCACTTGATACCGGTTGCTCTGTTTCCGGAACAACACTTGTTGTATCATCTGCTTTTTCTGTTTCGGTATTACCAGCCGTAGAAGAAATCCTTTTATCCGTGTCATTTCGTGCGGTTTCTTTCGCTGTGTTACCGTTACATCCGGTAAGCAAAATCGTCAAGCAGGCAATCATACAAACCACCCATTTCTTTCTCATAAGCTATCGCTCCTTTCGCCTTAATCGTAATCAATCAGGCGAAAAACAACAAAGGTGCGAATATCCGAACTTTTTATCGTATCAGACATTTTATTTGCACTTCAAACGTGCGAACCCTTTATTAGACAGCTATAAGTTATGAGAGATAGGTATATTCAAGTGAGATATAATATATCTTTTCAGCAGGTAAACAGTAGGTATTAGGGGGTAGAGTGTGAGAAGGGGGAGTAACAAAAGCGGCTATCTGCTGTCACGGTCTGCCCGTTGCCTGAGATACTTGTTGTAATGCTCCAATGCCTTACACACAAAGTCCTCCGTTTGGCTGATTGGGATATTCTTCGGAATGAGCTGTCGCACTCTGTCGCCCCTTAACACAATCTTCTCTTTCTGGTTTGGCTTTTCCTCCGACATAATGGCTTGGATAGCTTCGGTTGTCAGTTTGCCCTCATCAAAAAACTTTCGCATACGGATAGTCTGGTCGTGAGAGGGAGTTGCGTCGTTCATATCAATCTCGTCAACCACATCACGCTGACAATCTTCGTCAAGATACGACAATTCAACCGCCGGTCGCATTTTAATTCGACCTTCATCGACAAATTCAAGCAGTTCGGGAACAAGGTTTGTAAGGCGAACATACCTGTGTATCTGTCTTTCACTATCTACAACTTCATCTGCAATTTGAGACACCGACAACTTCTTGCCCACTGGGCGAGAAGTTAAATCTGTTCGCTGTCCTTGTCTTTTCATTGCGTCCAAACGCATTTTGTAAGCAAAGGCTTTTTCAGAGGGAAGTATCTGCGACCTTTGGAAATTACTTTCCACCATTAAAATTGTGGCTTCATCTCGATTAAGGTCAACAACCTCACATCTTAGCGTTTCAAAACCGGCAAGTTCGCTTGCTCGTTTTCGTCTGTGACCGGATACGAGTTCATATCTTCCGTCCTCTTTCTGCCTTACAGTAGCCGGAGTAATTACTCCACGCTCCTTGATACTCTCGACAAGCTGTTGCATATCTTCATCGTCCCTGACCTTAAACGGGTGGTCTGGGAAATCGTCAATCAGCTCTAATGGAATATCTCGGATTTTAGAAAGTCTTTCTTCCTCTCTCTGTGCCTGCGTTGTAAAAAGGTCATCGAGCCTCGTGAGAGTGAAGTCGCTCTTTCTTCCTGCCATCGGCTAACACCTCCTTCGTAAATTCGGTGTATGCCTTTGACACCGTACTGTTTGGCTCATAAGCAAAAATGCTCTTCCCTTTGGAAGAAGTTTCTGCGGCTTTTACAGCAATCGGAATAGATGTGCGATACAGCTTAATCTGATTTCCGAAATTCTCCCGCAAAGCTTCCACCGTACTTTTGGCGAGGTTTGTGCGGTTATCCACCAAAGTGAGAAGCATACCGTCTATCTTAATATCCTGATTGATATACTTCTTGACTTTTGAAATGGTTTGCACAAGCTGGGTCATACCCTTAGCCGGCAAATACTGTGCCTGCACCGGAATAATCACGCTGTCTGCCGCAGATAGAGCATTGAGTGTTACCATACTCAGAGAAGGCATACAGTCAATCAAGACAAAATCGTATCTGTCTTTGACCTGACTCAAATAATTCCTCAAAGTGGTTTCTCTGCTCATAGCGTTCATCAGGTTATATTCCATCGCCGAAAGTTCAAGGTTCGCCGGTAAAAGTTCAACACCTTCCTCGTGGTGCAGAATACCGTCTGTCGGGTCATTCATCGTTTCACTAATCACATCTGTAAGTTTCGTTGCAAGCGTGATACCCAAGTTGTCTGTATCTCTCCAACCGAGACAAGTAGTTAAATCTCCCTGTGGGTCTGCGTCTATGAGCAACACTTTCTTACCCTGCATTGCAAGACCAACACCAAGATTAACCGTTGTCGTTGTCTTTCCGACTCCGCCTTTTTGATTGCATATGGCAATCGTTTTGCAGTTTGACACCCCTTGCGTCCTCCTTTCAATTTATTCATAGCCAATAAAATATGACTATGTACTTGACCGTTTCATTTCCTAAACGGTCGTGGCAATATTTATTCTCAATATCCCTTGCCAAGCATATCGCTTTCGGGAAGTCGTTAAGGAACAGACTGCTTATCTGTATCATAGGAATCTAACCTCTGCCGGGTACTCCGCCAGCTCCGTAGAGAAGTATCATTATCTTTCTGACCGTCATCGCCATATCGGTTGCAATCCGATACTCATAGCAGGAGTTCTCGCTGTTCTGAAATTTTCAGAAGTTTCGGCGTACCTGCTAAAGTGGCTATCATCAGAATTAAAGTCTTAACGACCTGTGTATTCAATTGTCAAAGAACAATTGAAAAGGCTTCCGTTTTCATCATCAGGAATTAACCCCTTCACTCATTGCACAAAAGGCTTCATTTTGGACACCCAAAATCGCTGCTTTTCCGAAAAAATTTCAAAAAATTTTTAGGCGACAAAAAAAGCCGCCTATTTTCCTCACAATCAAGGTCAATAGACGGCGGGTAGAAATTTTAACATTTATGATGTATAATAAAACACAGAGGAATATTTGAAGTTGTATTATTGAATAAAATGGAGATTTTGATATGAAAGACAAGGCAAACAAGGGTTATTGGCAACGACTTGCAAAAATATATGCACCTTTGATGGAGTCAGATAAGAAATTTTATAATGCAATCTGCGGATATATTAGAGATTATCTCAAATCTGATATGAATGTATTAGAATTAGCTTGTGGAACAGGGCAGCTATCTTTCCCATTGTCTGATTGTACTAATAGCTGGACGGCAACCGATTTTTCGGAAAATATGATTAAGCAAGCGAAAAGGAGAGGTACAACAGAAAAACTTAGTTTTTGCGTAGCCGATGCAACGGCACTTTCATATGAGAATGAAAATTTTGATTGTGTAGTAATTTCAAATGCACTGCACATTATGCCAGAGCCTGAAAAAGCAATGCAGGAAATTCGTAGAGTATTAAAAAAAGATGGTATTTTGTACGCACCAACCTTCTTATGGGCAGAGAAAAAATCAAGTGGTTTACGAAAGCGATTGATGTCTATTACAGGATTTAAAGCATACAAAGAATGGAACAAGGAAAATTTTTGTGAGTTTATTACGGATTATGGCTTTACAGTCGTCAAAGTGAATTTGGTGGATGGCGGTTTAGCTCCTGTTGGAGTTTTGATTGCGAAAAAAACTAATTATTAAATTCCAGTTTCTGTTGCTTAAATAATGGGAATATGGCGTAAAGCAAGGGACGCAACTTAAGGTTGCGTAAATGCAAAAGTAGGTTGGTGGAAGGAAAACATAAATTGAGCTATAATATTTCCTCATAAAGATGAGCCAGAGTATGTTTTATTGGAAATTGACAAAGTGACTTTTTGGGGAGAACACACAACAATACTTGGTTGGTATGAAACATTAGAAAATATTGAAAAAGAAATTAGAGAGATAGCGGGAGCCATTAACAATGGCGATGGTGCATATAGTCTTAAATATAATGCGGAGATAGAACTGGGTGGATTCTTTGGCTCGTCCAAGATAAAGAAATAAGAATGTTATTATGAAAAGCCGTATGCGAGAAAGTCGCACGTACGGTTTTGTGCGGGGCTAGTGTCGTGAGGCACTGGTCTACTCGACTGCGGAGGATGATTATGAGTAGCAAGGAAATTTTTATTATGGCAATAATATTGCTTGTTTCATCGCCAGCTTGGTTTTTAGCAGAACATACTGCGCTGGCTATTATATGGCTATGTGCCGGAGTTGCAGACTTAATCATTGCATTAGTAAAACGCAACAAAGAGAAGAAAAGTAAGTAAAATTCAGCTTGTTGAGAGATTGGAAAGAAGCGTAAGCTTTGAATTTTCCAAATTGTTTAATACATTTTTGAACTGAAAAACTTGATTGAAACCGTTGGTTGACAAATTTCCAAGCATAGGTGGTGGTAATGCAACCTAAAATATTGCTATGATTTTGTCAAGTCAAAAGGAAAGGAGAACTGACAATGAATATAGCAGACAGAATACAATATTTACGAAAACAAAAAGGATATTCGCAGGAGGAACTTGCTGATAAGGTTGGCGTATCAAGACAGGCAGTATCAAAATGGGAAAGTGAACAAACCACACCCGATTTAGAAAAAGTAATCGCTATGAGCGAACTTTTTGAAGTCACAACGGATTATATTCTTAAAGGAATAGAACCAGTATCAACAACGAATAGAAAGACTGTTAAGACGTTGTACTTAGGGTTTGTTTTAATATTTGCAACCATAGCAGGAATATGGTCTTTTGCTGCAAACCGATTTGATTATGATGAAATTATTATGATTATTTTAGCAGGCGGCGTAGTTGGTTTAGGAACGGCTCTAATTGTTCAGGTAATCGGCAGTATAGTTTCAAACAAGAAACAATAATAAAAGTGAAACTTTCAGTAATACGCTCTGTTGAAGTGTTGATTTTTCTACGATATACTCCTACAAAAAAAGGAGTGTTTCATTATGGGAAAGGAAATCTATAACATTATCAATGATATGGCAGAGGTATTGAATGCATCGCAGATGCAGAAACTACAGGAAGTGTTGGTTAATCGTTTGTCGGAAAATCGTGTGCCTGATTATTTACAAACTCGTAATGAGAAATTCCTGGATATGTTTCTAACGGCTAAACATTTAGAAGGCTGTTCGGATAAGACGATATGTTATTATAGGTGTAATATCCAGAGAATGTTGGAAACAGTAGATGTTCCGGTTATAAAAATATCTACAGAAATGCTACGAAAGTACCTGTTAGAGTATCAATCGATTAATAATTGTGGAAAGGTTACTATAGATAATGTTCGCAGGAGCCTTTCCACATTTTTTTCATGGTTAGAGGAGGAAGATTATATTATTAAAAGCCCGATGAAGAGAATCCATAAGGTAAAAACGGCGGTTGTGGTTAATCAAAACAATGTGAAGCTATCGCATCGAAAGTATATTTCACGTCAATTGTAATCTGAGATTCCATACCCGCCATCTCAGACTTCTTTAAAAGTTA
>ERZ780167.698-NODE-698-length-33081-cov-3.512081_pt1 | contig 33081 bp, 20 predicted proteins | sample MGYA00510982_ERZ780167 | MGnify/ENA primary metagenome ERZ780167 (study PRJEB29588, sample SAMEA2146107) | human gut metagenome | biome: human gut; feature: human-associated habitat; material: faeces | place: Denmark | collected 2008/2010 ... | reverse complement strand
GAAGGCTGCCGTGAACGAGTCACCGGCTCCAACGGTGTCCGCCACCGGTACCTTGGGCGTCTCCTGGAAGGAAACCACTCCCGGAGTGAACACATAGCTGCCGTTCGTTCCACAAGTCAAGATAAGCATCTTCAGGTTATACTTGGCCAGCAGAATCCAGCATTTGTCCTGCAAGTCGATGCCCGGGTAGCCGAAAATACGGCTGATGGTCACCAGCTCCTCATCGTTTATCTTGAGGATGTTGCAGCGGCGCATGGATTCGCAGAGTATCTCTTTGGTATAGAACCCTTGGCGGAGATTGATGTCGAATATCTTCAGTTGCCCCTCCGCATCGGGCATCGTGTCGAGAAAACGGTTGATGGTGATGCGGCTTGTTTCACTGCGTTGCGCCAAAGAGCCGAAACATACGGCACGCGTGTTCAGTGCCAGACGCTTCAGTTCGTCGGTAAAGGGGATGTTGTCCCAGGCCACGCCTTCTTTTATCTCATAGCACGGCACGCCCACGGCATCGAGCGTCACCTGCACCGTTCCCGTGGGGTAAGGCACGCGCTCAATCTCCGGGCGAACACATCCAGAATCTCGTCCCCATCCGCATCGGCACCTACGGCACTGACCACACGGCTGTCGAAACCAAACTGCGATGCATGGTAAGCAAAGTTTGCCGGAGCACCGCCTATCTTCTTTCCTTCGGGGAGGCAGTCCCACAGAGCCTCGCCCATACCTACTATTATCTTATTCATAATATTATATTGTTTAATGAATGATATATTTTATTCACGGCAAACTCAATGTCCTACCCGCTGCAAACCTAATAAAAAGTTCCTAACTATAGAATGAAAAGTTGCCAACTATCTATTAAAAAGTTTCTAAGAACCAAGGATTATCTCTATCCCAAGGCTTGGGATAGACATCCTCAACCTTGGGACAGATATCCGCAGCCTTGGGATATGTGTCCGCAGCCTGCGAACAAAGATTACCGCTTCATACGCAGCATATAGAAGAACAAGTACACTACCCCTACCGTCATCACAGCCACGGCACCGCTTTGTCCTACAGCATCACTTGCCAAGCCCATTGCTATCGGAAATACCGTACCGCCGAAGAGCCCCATAATCATCAAACCGGAAACCTCGTTCTTCTTTTGTGGCATAGCAAGCAACGCCTGAGAGAAGATAACCGGAAAGATGTTCGAATTGCCGAAACCGATAAGGGCAATGCAAATGTATATCATTGTCTTTTCATGGAAAACGAACAACCCTACCATCGCAGCCAACATACATAACACGCTGATGCCGAAGAAGGTTCGGGGAGCCATCTTCTGAAGAATGAAGGCGCCGAGAAAGCAACCCGCCGTGCGGAAAATGAAGTAAAGGCTGGTGGCAAAGCCGGCATCGGCCAGCGTCATGCCCAGACGCTCCATCAAGATTTTGGGCGCTGTGGTATTCGTACCTACATCAATGCCCACATGACACATGATGCCCAGGAAGCAGAGAAAGATAAACGGCTTGCCCAGCAGGGCGAGGCACTCCCCGAAGGTGGAAGGGCGTCCCTCTTCCTTTTCCTCGCGGATGGAAGTACCGCTCAGCCAGAGAATGGCAATCACCGCAATGACCATATAGAGCGGGAACAGCACCCTCCAGCCTATGCCCAGAGACGGAATGGCCTGCGTAGCTCCCCACATGGCGATGTATGGAGCCAGAAACGAAGCAATGGCTTTTACAAACTGTCCGAAGGTGAGCGAACTTGCCAGCCGCTCGCCGCTTACGATATTGGAAAGCAGCGGGTTGAGCGACGTTTGCATCAGCGCATTGCCGATGCCCAGCAATGAGAACGAGAGCAGCATCAGCACGTAGCCGTCTCCGAAAACCGGGAGAAGCAAAGAGGCAAACGTGATGACAAGGCTGAGAAGCACCGTCTTCTTGCGTCCGATGCGGTTCATCAGCATACCCGTAGGTACGGAGAAGATGAGGAACCAGAAGAACACCAGAGACGGGAATATGTTGGCTTGCGAGTCGGTCAGGTTCAAGTCGGCCTTCACGTAGTTGGAGGCGATGCCCACCAAATCCACAAAGCCCATGGCGAAGAAGCAAAGCATGACCGGAAAGAGCTTTGCCAAAGAAGAATTCTTAGTATTTTCCATGCTGAAGATTATTATCTGTTATTTTAATCCGAGTTTGTACACAGTAAACGAGGTGACATTGCAGCTTCCACCTTTAGCATAGAAACTGATGCGGTTGTAAGGTTCCGACGGGAATACAAGATTTGTCATGGCAAAACGTCCGTCGTTGCCAAACGCTTCAATGCCCGACTTGTCTACGAACAAGCGGAGTTTCATTTCATTGCCACCCTCGACAGGAGCCACGGTCACTGCAGGGAAGTCCTTGCTGAACGACACCTCACCACTCTTGATACGGTCCATGGTGAACGTCTTTTCCGCCAGGTTATAGTACATCTCCACCTCCTCGCCTTTCGAGTTAAAGAGCTGGAATCCTATCACATCCGCATCCTTGTTCTTGATGGTCATTTCGATTTCATACGTTCCGGAATTGTCATTCAGCAGTTTGTCCAGATTATACGTGCGGTCTACCTTGAAAGCACGCTTCTTGCTGCCTTTATCCCTCAGTTTCAGCAATTCGGGAGACGGGGTTACCTTTACATAGGTTTCACCCTCCGAGGTATAGAGCGAAAGGTCGCGCGGCACGGAGTTGGCACTACGGTATTGGCGGGTGGGCACATCGTTGGCATATTGCCAGTTGCTCATCCATGCCAATGCAATGGCACGTCCTGCAGGAGCATTGCTCCAAGTGACAGTTGCATAATGGTCTTTTCCCCAGTCCATCCATTTCGTCACTGCGGGAGACTCGTTCACGAATCTCTTTCCGTCAAATGTCCCCACGAAATATTGTGTGGCAGAGCCACCGAACGGTCCACCCGGATTGAGGTTACAGACGAGTACCCACTTCTTCAGTTCCGTACCTTCAACCGGCAGTTCAAGCAGGTCGGGACACTCCCAGACTCCGCCGTGAGCACCTTGTCCTTCACCGAATTTGCTCTCCAGCGTCCAGCTCTTCAGGTCGGCAGAAGAGTATATCTCCATTTCCTGCCCTACGGCAAGAACCATGATCCATTTCTTGGTATCTTCGTGCCAGATGACTTTAGGGTCACGGAAGTCGCGCTGCGTGGAAGTCAGGATGGGATTTCGCGCATACTTCTTGAAGGTCTTTCCGTTGTCAAGGCTATAGGCCATGCTCTGCACTTGGCGGTCGCTTGCCGATGTATAGAAAGCAATGACGGCACCGGCACCGAACCCGGCCGTATTATCCTTGTCGACAACACAAGAGCCACTGAAAATTGTTCCCAGCGCATCGGGCGAAATAGCATCTCCGTGATGTTCCCAAGTGACGAGGTCCGTACTGGTGGCATGTCCCCAATGCATGTTCCCCCACATGGAGCCGTAGGGATTATGCTGGTAGAACAAATGGTAGACCCCGTCTTTGTAGAACATTCCGTTAGGATCATTCATCCAACCGTAAGCCGGGCTGAAATGATACACCGGACGGTACTTCTCCCGGTTCGAAACATCGAATTCATCCGACAGTTTCATTTCTTCCCAGCATAAGGCCGAATCCGGAATAAGCTGGAAGTTGAAAGAGAGATGTTTATTATCGAAGCCGGTCAAATCGACCGGAACAAAATAGTCAACCTTATTGACTGCCAATCGCACGTTCATACTGCGTACAACATCATTGTCCGCTATCATATACAATTTTGCCTCCGGAGAAGCCTCTTCCACCGGCAGCAGCAAAAACTTCTTCTGCTCGTCAATTTGGACGATACTCTGTCCGTCACCCAGATGTTTAATCACGAAAGGAGGATTTATGGCCTGGCATGTGAAGACAGCCACGGTAGTTCCTAATATAAATACGGTAAGCGTCCTTCTGATTGTCCGCCAAAAGTCTTTTAAATGAATCATGTTTCTGTTGGTATTAAATTAATTATGTTTTTCTAGCATGCAAAGATACGCCACCAAGCAGCAGGAGACTATCTTTTTTGTTTCAAAGCATACTACAAATGTTACATTCCATCCTTAAAAAGGTATCTGTATGTCACTGGGGAACATACATAGAATTCAATTCATGAATTGTCAACTGTTTCAACTTTGTTTGTCCGCCTTCAACTGATATGGTGACAGAAGGAGTGTTTTTTTCAATCAGATGATAGAAAGCAGCAGACAGTGCTCCTTGATTGACGAAGATTTCTACAGAAGCAATATCCGACAATATATCCAATTCAATTCTTCCTTCATTGGGCTTTAGCACCATCTGCTTCAAGGTTTCCCCATTCTCTTTCTCAACAGTGAGTATCTGTTTGACAGAATCGTAAATCAAATTCAAACCATTAATATCAAAAGCCAATATCTGCGCATCAACACTATCTACAGCAAAACCCGTTTTCAGATAGAAGGCAGGAGTATTCAACTTTGTCGTGAAACAATTCTTTTCTTCAACTACCAGACTCTTCCAGATGTACTTTCTCCCATATAATAAAGCGAGTTCATTTACCGGCATACTTTTTAAGACATATCCTTTATCAACCCGATGTAATGTTAATTCACGCGGAAAGGACATTTGTTGATTGAAAGGCATATCCGGGAAATTACTTCCGTTCATCCATGCTATTTGTATTCTTCGGTCATCTGGTGCATTACTATATGTTTGAACCGCATAATAGTTTGTACCACTATCCATTTTTACAGGTTTCGTCTCAGGCCGAAAACGATATCCATCAAAACTCCCAACCAAATAGGTACTGTTCGCCCCGGTAAAGACCCATTTCCGGACAGTAGGTTCATTGGTTACGGACATTTCAAAAAAGTCGGGACACTCATCCGCCCCCTCTAATTTAAAACGGTCCGTTTCAGTCCAATCCATCAAATTGGGAGATGAAAAGATAGCATACTCCTGCTTATCCAAGTACAATACCATAATCCATCTGCCAGTCGGCGTATGCCACGTCACCTTAGGATCACGATTGTACCTGACCAACGTGGGAAGTACCGGATTACCGGAAAAAGTAACCCAATTACGCCCCTTATCCAAACTATATCCTATACTTTGTGAATGTTGCAAATGCCGGGTGTGATACCCGAATCCACCTGCCGAAGTATAAACAGCAACCAATACTGTATCTCCATTTTGTTGACACCCCAGCGTATTCTTTTTATCAACAACTACCGAACCGGAAAAAATAGGTCCCAACGAGTCCGGATGTAATACATCCCCCAACTCAGTCCAATGTGCCAAATCCCGGCTCACAGCATGCCCCCATGTCATATTACCCCAAATACAGCCATAGGGATTATGCTGATAAAACAGATGCCACTCCCCTTCATGCCAAACCAGACCATTCGGATCATTCAGCCATCCCCGGCGAGAAGTAAAATGTACTTTAGGACGTAACGGTTCTTTATAAAACAAGTTCTCTTCCTTAGGAGTTTCAGAACAAAAGCATTGATTCAAAGCTTGCTCTACATTAGGACTCTTACTCGCCTCTATCCGTAATTCTTGCCCAATCCAATCCTTGACCTCCAATGTAACCCAATAATCAGGTTCATCGCCGCCAAGCTCCACTTCCATATTACGTACCATTTTATCACCAATCCATATATCCATCTGTTCTATAACCGCTCCCATCTTTACCGGAATATTCAAATAACGGTGAGTTACCAACATTCTTTTCGCAAAAATTTCTTTTTCCAATTTGGTATCAGACTGGTAGAAACAGTCGGCATTGATAAATCCCCAGCCCTCTTTTGATTGGTCCACTAAAACAATCCGGGCATTTTTTCCCATATATTCAGCAACATCCCAAGACTCATATTCCATGACACGTCTATTATACCCCGTACTTCTTTTCACCTCCTTTCCATCAATCCAAAGGGCTACATACTCCCGCTGATAATCAACACCCCCACCTATCAGAAAATTAACATATCTGCGTTCTATCCTGAAAAGAGGTGACTTCAATACACCGGTACCGGCATCTCCATTGACAAAGCTAGAAGCCATCCGATTTCCTTCAAACCTATTATCCCCCCATATTGACAAACGTTCCATAGAAACTGGTGAATTGCCAAAAGCATTTCCTTCCAATATCCAGTTTCCAAAAGTATCTCCTTCAAAATTATCTATCAGTAAATCATCCGGACGTAGTGCCATGTGAATATTTTGTGCCTGCATACTACAAACAGTAGCCAGTAGTAAAAGTATCAGTATCCTCTCTTTCATAATATCATTGTTTTTTCATAAGTTGTATAGCATCTAATCCAAACAAATTCTTCTCCTCAACAGCTTTTGGGTTAGCTCCTGACAAAGATATTTTCAAAGTCAATGCTCCACGCACCGGACTATAGCATCCTAAAGAAATAGGGTCAGAAAGAGTAACTTTTGTATCATATCCATCCCACTTTATATGTGTATCTTGTCCATTTACGGAAAAAGAAACTATGCCATAATCAGGAGCTTTCGTGGCATACACCACCAGTTGATAAGGACAGTCTTCCAATTGATTGAACTCAAACTCTACAGAATCACCCGGTTTTCCACCAATACACAAGAGTTGGGTTCCTCCACTCCATTGCCCGTCAACGAAACCAAGCATACTCTGCTTGTCAAAATGAATGGATGGAGAAGAGGCTATTGGAGTTGTTTCCTCAAATTCTATGCTATTTTCTCTTCGATATTTAGATAAATCGCCGGGAACGGGTAGCAAGTCTTGGGCTGCTTCCTCAAGTCCTGAAGTATCAACAGCTTTCGCTCCCATATCTCCATACCAGTAAACGGTAGTTGCATAATCTACAGTTCCCCTTACCCAACTCAACAATTCAATGTCGAAACGCAATAATGAAGAAAACGGTATACCGTCCAAATTCCTTGTACGGAAGAATGTATTATAACCGTGAGAACTCGCCTGGTCGGCACGGGGTGCGCCACCAAAAGGCGTTTGGAATATTACGACCGGAGCCCACGAACTATTGTAGTAATCTTCTGTTCCGGTACCGAAATGCGATGGAAAAACATCATCATCTACCCATATCTTTTCATCCCCTTCTCCGTACCAGGCACGCGAATGGTTATACAGAGTCAGGACATCCCCTTTGTATATGCCTCGTCCGGTCAATGTGGCAAAGTTCCACTCCCGGCAATTTGCATCATCATCCGGACGCTCATAAACCGGAAGTCCGGTCTGCTGGCGCCAGGAAGCATGGAAATAGAGGGAACGCCCTCCCCATGGCAAAGGTGCCGTTCCCACTTCCATACTCACGTCTGCAGTGTGTGCGGAGATATTTTGTAACAATAGTCTGCCTTCTGTCTTGTAGGGCATCAGCCAGCGGCTCACCACCTTGCCTTGTCCGTCTGCAGACAAGAACCAGCTATCAACAGCCGGAGCACCCATACCCCCTCCCGAATAATCCGAAAGAGGAACCCAAACCGTAGACCGGCCGTCAAAATCAGCCTTAAATATAAGATTGCGCATCAGTTGGGCATAAGCCGTAGAATCTGCATTCGCGAGCTGGAAACTGATTTCATAAACCGCATTTTCCCCTTGCGGCAGGTCAATCCACAAAGAATCGCCCGGCTGGAGCCCCTGCCGCTTCTTGTCCACCTGCAAACCGGAACGGGATGCAGGATGCAGCAAGGCATCATCTACCTCTGAAATCTTTTTACCGACGCGGGCTACGGATGCCGCAGAGAAGGTTTCCACAGAAGTTCCTTCGGGATACTTGCGATAATTGATGTGATAGTATTTGGGAGTAGGCGCAATGCCCGGTTCGTCTTCAAATGTAATTTTACAACTCCGGGCAAAAGGGATGGGCAGGAAAAGAGTATTGCCGCCTTTCCCGTCCGGAGTATAGCTGGTGTGGGGTTGAAGCAGTCCCCTACCCAACCTGGGTATTCCGAAACGCATCAAATCATAGGCAGGAACTATCCATCCGGGAGTACTTTCGCCATCAAAATAAAATCTCCAAGTCCCACGCTTGTCAACTGTGGTTATCCAGATACGGGTAATAGCTCCAGGGCCCTTTTCATCGAACATCACACGTTCCACTCTCCCATCAACCGTATCCGTACAGACAATGCCATAGCCATCATTGTTGGCAAACCATCCCGGCGAATCGGGAGACACGGAGGAGCGGTCATAACTGCTGACTTGCAGGCAACGATATGGCACCAGCGGATAACGTGCGGATTCTTCTACAGATATCATTTCATCCAGCAAAGAGTCCAAAGTCACTTGTGCCGTATCCTTCACACAAGAGGCCATCAAAGGCAAAAGCAGCAATGCAAACAATAAATTCCTCATCTCCATATTGATTTAAGCATCCAGGCATCCAACTCCATCTTCGTCCCCTTCTTCTGCGCAAAAAGTTCGATACCGGTTTGAGCCTCGCCCGGATAGGTTAATAATGTGAATACATCCTTCCCGTCATTGGCAAAGATTTCAATACTCGATTTGTCTACAAATATATGCAAACGTATCTTATTATCTACCGGTTCCACCCTGGCATATGCCATACGGCTGAATTTAGGAATCTGCACATCGGAGCAATGGGTGCGGTCAATCACCAGATTATGTGAATCCGTATCATAGCTGACCACCACTTTGCGCCCTTCACCCACACACAAATTCAAGCCAAAGGTGTTGGATACGTCAGTAGAAAACGAAGCATCGAGTTCGTAGACATTCTCATCGGGAACAAAGCCGGGTAACCTCTGTGTTCCCACCGATAAAGCACGTTTCACCGATGCAGGCTTATGGCGAAGTGTTTGCAACTGTTCCACCGGTTTCTGCACCAGCCTCACGCCTTCCTTGTATGTCTTCAGTTCCAGATTACGGGGAATGGACCAGAAGCCCTTCCCATACTTCGATGGAGCTACCGGTGCATAGTCCCAGGTTGCAACCCAGCCCATCGAAATTTTGGAATCCAACGTTCCGTCAAAATCCTGAAATGTGCGGGATGCATAAAAGTCCAGCCCTTTGTCCACATATAGAGGCTCTGCAGGATGGTTCTCCATCAGCTTAAAAGAAGTGCCGTCGAAGTCTCCTATAAAATATTGTTCTTGCGCCCAGTTTACAGATACGACCATCACCCACCTTTTCTTGTCAGAATCCCCGTCAACCGGCAACTGGAATAAATCCGGGCACTCCCAAGACTTTTCACTGTCACCGGCAGGGCCAAAATCACTGGTCCAAGTCCAGCTCTTCAAATCAGGAGAGGTATAAAACTTTATTTTCTTCTCCAGGGCCTTGGCTACAACCATCACCCATTTTTGGGTCGGCTCGTGCCAGAAGACGGTAGGGTCCCTGAATTCCGTACTCCAAAGGTCCAGAACCGGGTTACCTTCATAATAATGAAATGTCTTTCCGTCATGACTGAAAGAGATGCCCTGCGCCTGTTTCTTGGAGTCCTTCTCAAAAACGGTGTAAGCCGCCACATAAGCCCCCTTGCCGAAGCCGGCCGTGTTGTTCTTGTCTATGACCGCAGAACCGGTGAAGTAACTGATATTGTCATCCGTTCCGGTCATGGCATAAGGGGTTATCTGTTGGTAATGTACCAAATCTGTAGATTCGACTTTGCCCCACCAGTACATATGATATTTACCCTGATAGTACATGAATCCCGAGGGATCACCAATCCATCCCTTCTCCGGACTGAAATGATACTGAGGACGATACGGCTCTTTGTATAAACTGTCTGAATTCATTTGTGCACCAGCAGACAATGTTCCTGCCAATAAAAGTGCACCCAATATAGCTGGTATCTTCATTTTCTGTATTTTCATTAAAAGTTCATCTTTACCTTTACATCTTTCAGTTTCCAAACTTCGGCAGCAACTTCCGTTGTTTTTCCATCAGAGAATAGCTCCAATAGCGTACTATTTTCTTTCAAAGGGAAGATTCTTGTAGTGAACGCATCTTCGTTATTAATAAATCCTTCCACTACAGAACCGTCAATAAACAAACGAATCTCCACCGGTTTAGCAGTATCCAACCGATAATGATCCTTACGAATCTTCAAAGGAATGTGTGCACGCAAGGAAGAATGCGTCTGGTCCACAATAAGTTCCTCCTTCTCCACATCATAATAAATCAGGCTATATTCGCTATTATCCGGATTCTTACACAATGTAAATCCAAACCGTTTTGCGTCACCGGGATAAAAAGTCGCCTTGACTTCAAGCTGATGTTCCCTTCTGCTCACAATGCACGGTTTCGCAGCAGTCAATGCCTGTCTGGAATAAACCGTCGGTTGTTCACGCAATTGTTTCATCACGGGATGGGGTGTTTGGCATAGTTTCCCATCTTTCAGCTGCCATCTTCTGGGCATACTGTAGAGATGTGCCCATCCTTGTTCATAAGTGGCCTCCCCTCCTATTTCATCGGGTATAATGGCAATGGCAGCAACATCCCCTTCCGGAGTCTCAACAACAGAGGGGGACAGCAAGCGATTGATGACCTCCAGATTTTGAGGGACTGGGTTGTCCGGTATAAACTTTTCATTCTTGAAATCTCCTATCCAATACTGGCAACGCGCAGGTATGCCTTTATGAGGAACCCTATTCACCAAAAGAACATATTTGCCGCCCATCTTCTTAAAGACCGGCATTTCCCAGAAAATACCGGAGTCATCCACTTCCGGATTGCCCTCAAACAGCAAATGTACAAAATCCCATCTCTTCAAGTCCGCCGATTTATAAAGCAGCAAAGCCCCGTGGGGTGTATCGGTCTGCTCAATGCCGAAACCGATAATCATATACCAGACATCACCCTCTTTCCAAACATACTGGTCACGCATGTCCGTACGGGTATATCCGGCAGGCTTCTCGGCAATAACCGGATTACCCGCATATTTCTCCCATTCTATCAACGCAGTATCTTTTGGAAAAGCAATACCCACTCCCATCTTGTCTCCACCGGCTGTGTATATCAGCTGGGGGATACCGTCATCATTGATAACAGCATGCCCGGACCATATTCCATTCTTGTCATAAGCAGCATCAGGAGTCAAAGCCGGCTTTTCCTCCGTCCAATGAAGCATATCGGGACTGCTGAAATGTCCCCAATTTATCTGTCCCAGGAAGATTGCAGAAGCATTCTTCTGATTGAATATATGATATTTACCTTTATAAAGAAGTAAACCATGCGTCTCATTCGTCCAGTTGGCAGCCGGCAACAGATGATAGCGAGGACGGTTGAAGTCCTTCGCAAAACGGGTTTCCGGAATAGCCAAAACCGGAGTCTTCTTCAATCCTAAGGCAATCTCGTCTCTCCATGCAGACGAATCATCGGAAAAGGGAGTGAGGCTTATCCCGTCAATCAACCCGTTTATAGCCGTAACATCGTACATCCAAACCTTCTTTTCCCTGAAATCCTTACCTACCCGAAACATCATTTCACCATCCTGCAAGTTCCGGGGCCATACCTCTGCACTCATCCTCTGTCCATTCAGGCAAACCGATTCATTACTCAAATCAAGGACCACATGCAGCCACTTGAAACGGTCGACTTTTGTCTTTAATGAACAGTAAGAGTATGAGCCATTCTGCCCCATTCCCAACAGCAGCTCACCATAACGGTCTACACATACCGCTACAGATGTTCCTGCCATGTCTCTGATTCCCATAAAGGCAGCAGTATCCGTCGGATAAGATTCCAGAGCAAACCATCCGGACAACGACGAAACATCTCCTTCCGTGGTTGTATCCATCCAAGTGGAATACCCGTCTGTACGAAGGGCTTTACCTTCGACTCCGGTAACAAATTCTGGTATTTCCTTTATAGTGTACAAATTCAACAATGACTTACCGTCACAGGAAAGTAAGGGGTCCTGCCCGTCAAACGACCATGTTTTTTGAGCAAAAGCTGCATTCAAAGAAAGCAATAGACAGCCTAATATAGAATAGGCAAAGTTTTTCATAATAAAAGATTGTTTAAAGGAAAAGAGGGAAACAAACGTTTCCCCTCCCTTACGTTTTTATTTCAAAATATAATTAGTTGAACGGAGCATAACCGGGATTCTGTACATACTTGCCTCCAGAAAATCCGTATTGATTGTTCGGAACCGGATAATACTCATCCTTTCCACCCGTAAAGTGCGCATTGGCATAATAAATGCGATTGTCCGACTCCGCGGTAATGTACTTGTTCATGGTTGTTTCCACTATGCCCCAACGGACTAGGTCGAAGAAACGTTCACCTTCCAAAGCCTTCTCCAGACGTGTTTCCCAACGGAGGGCCTGACGGGCATAATCCTGATTCCAGACATCAGCAGGATAAGGATTGACAAGGTAGTTGGCCGCATATTTGGAATGGTCGTTGAAATCCTTTACATAGGCGCTGTTCCGGGCACGATTGCGTATCTGATTAATCAAATCACGGGCAGTTTCGAGTCCATTGCCTTCATTGAGTTCAATAAGAGCCTCAGCTTTCCAAAGAAGAATATCCGCGTAACGTATAATCTGCCAGTTCAACTGTGAAGCCCCCCAAGGCCAGCCATTAAACATATCACTACTTTCCGGAGAAACCCAGAAGCGCTTCGCGCAATTATAGCCATAAGTATCCTTATCACGCACCCATCCCTCACACGGCTTGTCCGGATAAGTTTTCCAAGTTATAGTAGGACGGCCCACAACAAAATCGAGACGCGGGTCTACATTGGGAGTCGTGTTTTGTAAAGTATAAACCCCATTGTTCAATACCGCCCAACTATAATCAGACTTTGACTGATAATTAAAATCGGGCAGACCGTTTGCATCTGTCTGGTAAGCATTTATCAGATCTTGACTGGGCAGGAAGAAACCGTCACCTCCGTAAGGGCTGCCTCCACCCGGAGAATTCAACAGATTGCTCCAGTTGATGCGGCCGGCACTTTCGGTACCGTCATTCATGGAATATTGAATGGCAAAAACAGATTCTTTACCGTTTTCATTAGTTACTAAATCCAATCCCTGGAAATCGTCAAGCAAACCGTAACGGTTGCTGGCAGTCACTTGGTCGCAAAGCGAAACGACTTCCCTCAGCAGCTCTTTATTGATGGAAGTTACGGCATGCGTAATCTCATCTTGCTGATACGCCTGGTACAGCTTGATTTTAGCCGCATAGGCCAGTGCTATGTATTTATGAATACGCCCTACCTCCGGCTGTGATGCAGGAAGCTGTTCGGCGGCATCAAGCATCTCCTTGGCCAGCATACTCAGAATCTCGTCACGGGTAAACTCATTGTTCGGAATATCCGGATATTGGGAAATCTCAACGTTCTCATCAAAATAAGGTATCTTGTTGAAAAGGCGGCTTAATTCAAAATAATAATGGGCACGAAGCACTTTCATCTCCGCAATGCGGGATACACGTCCGTTTACCTGCTCATCTGTTGCAGCATTCAGTACGCGCAATGCAGAGTTACAACGCTGTACACTGCAATATAGATGATACCACTTGCTGTCCAAGAATCCATTGGTTGCATCCATATCAAATGTCTCCATACGGTGCACTTCATTAAGGTCACCGACACTACCACCGCCTTTATAGGCATTATCCGAACGCACCTCACCATAAGTCCAATTGGAAGTAGGATGACACCATACACTCCAACTCTGTCCCTCGGGACCACCCAAAGCAGCATACGCGGCATTCACTAAAAGGTCGGCACCTTCTGTAGAAGTCATAATATCTTCGTTCAAGCTACCCTGGGGCTTCAAATCCAGGAAACGGTCTTCATTACAGCTTGCAGTCATCAGCGCTACTGCGCCAAGCATATATAAATGTTTCAATTTCATAATAGTATAGTTTTAAAGTTTAGAAACCAAATGATAATCCCAAAGAGAACGTACGGGGCAACGGATAAGGATAGCCCAGACCTTCAGGGTCGGCACCCATATAACCGGTAATCGTAAACAAATTCTGAGCCTGGAAATAAATGCGCGCATGACGCATCTTCATCTTGTCGAGAGCTGCTTTAGGAAGCGTGTAACCCAATGTCAGGCTTTTCAGCTTGATATACGAACCATTTTCAATATAGAACTCAGAAACTTCGTGCTCATTGTTGCTGTTAAGGGTGGTTAAAGCAGGTACACTGCTATTGTAAACACCCGTCTTTTCAAAGTTCTCGTAGGCATGCATGGCATCGAGCAGGCGGGTAGAATGATTACCGGTCCAGCATTGGAACAAATCCGTATAATATTTGGAGTTGTTATAGGCATCACGAATCATACCGTTGAAGAACATGCTGAGGTCAAAGCCTTTCCAAGATGCCCCAAGATTCAGACCTGCAATCACTTTCGGATTGTCAGACCCCAACCATACACGGTCGTTCGTATCAATCGTACCGTTACCATCAGCATCCACGTATTTAATACGTCCTACTCCGGGAGCGCCAAACTGTACATTATATTTGGATTTATACTCATCCACCTCCTGCTGGGTACGGAACACTCCATCTGTCTTGAAGCCCATCCATGAACCGAACGGTTGACCAACCAAGGTCTTGTCAACACCATTACCGCCACCATAAGTATAGTAAATTTCTTCCGACAGCTCTGTCACTTCATTCTTGTAATATGAAAGGTTAAATGCTACATTATACTGGAAATCCTTCACCTTATCATTCCAGGTCAATGCCATCTCGAAACCTTTATTGTTCATCGTACCACCATTATACCAGCAGTAACCACCCTCGCCAATGACAGCAATATACGGTTTCTCTACAAGCATATCACTTGTCTTCTTATCAAAATAATCGAGAGAAGCACTCAGACGTCCATTCAGGAAAGCGGCGTCCACACCAATATTGAGTTGTCTTGTACTCTCCCACTTCAAATCGGGATTGGTAGACCTCACTTTGTAACCACCGGGAGCCAAAGTCGTTCCATCACCGTTCATGTTGTAGCTTGCATCCTTCAGACTAATCAAGTATTTAGTATAGGGGGACTCATTATCAATAATATCGTTACCATTGATACCCCATGAAGCACGTAGTTTCAAATCTGCCAACCAATTCTTGGTCGCTTCCATAAACTTCTCACTTGAAATGCGCCAGCCTGCCGACACTGAAGGGAAGTAATCCACATTATTACCCTTTGCCAAGCGGGAAGAAGCATCACGGCGTACCGTAACAGAAGCCAGATACCGTCCTTCATAATCATAATTCACTTTACCAAAGTAAGACACCATGCCATAATTGGAAGCACCGGCACCTACATTCTTACCGGCAGTCACACCGTCGAGATAAATATAATCTTCATCTTCTACAGCCAGTCCCGTACCATAACCGAACATGGATTCCGAATGGTTCTTCTTGGCTTCTGTACCAAGAAGTGCAGTCAGATTGTTCTTTCCAAAAGCTTTGCTATAAGTCACGGTATTGGTCCATACCCAATCCAGTCTTTTGTTGGATGATTGAGTCAGCTTATTGACCTCATCGCGTGCCCATGCCGGCTCAAAAGTTTTGTTGGTTTCATCATAATAATTCATACCGAAATTGGTTTTCAGCACCAGGTTCTTAATCGGTTCAATTTCAAGGAATGCATTACCAAAGATACGCCAGTAATCATGTTTGTTCTGTTTTTCATTCTCCAACAAACGTGCCATATTGGGGGCATCACCCAAAACATCATTGATGGCATCGTTATAATTGCCATTCTCATCATAAACCGTCTTGGCAGGATGCTGTTTGATGGCATTCTCATCTACACCGGCCGGACTGAGGGTCTGTGTCCAACGATTGATAGCAACGTTCTCGCCGATGCGCAAGCGATTGTCAAGATAATGATAGTTAGAACTGATGCGGGTATTGATACGCTGGAAATTCGTATTCTCTACCAGACCGTCATGGTCGAGATAGTTCAACGCTAACGAGAAGGCACCATTGTCAGAGCCCTTTGAAAGTGTCGCACTGTAATTCTGCATCAAGGCAGTGCGATAAACCACATCGCGCCAATCCGTATCAACGGCATGTACTTTAGCTCCATTCAGGCCGATATAGTCTTGAAGTTGAGGAGTTGCACCATTACCATATATTTCGCTGCTTGGCGTAGCTCCATTATTGGCATACTTATAAGCCGACCAATAAACCTGGCCCCACTCATCTGCATTCAACATATCAAAGCCACATTGATAGGTCTGCAAAGTCAACGACATATCAAAATCCACACGGGTCTCCCCTTTCTTGGCACGTTTGGTAGTAATGATAATCACACCATTGGCAGCCTGTGCACCATAAATAGAAGCGGAAGCGGCATCCTTCAATACCTGAATGGATTCTACATCATTGGAAGAAAGGATAGACGAGATGTTCTCACGGGTCATCACACCGTCAATGACATAAAGCGGGGAATTGGCATCATTTTGGAAAGATGACTTACCACGGACCAATGTAGAAGTATTTCCACCGCCCGGTGTGCCGTCAGTCGTAATGTTCATACCGGCAACACGTCCCTGCAAGCTCGACAACACATTTCCCGTAGGAATATCTGCTACATCCTTCATCTTGACCACAGCCACCGAACCGGTCAAACTGGCCTTCTTCTCGGACATATAGCCGGTCACCACTACTTCATCAATCAACTGGGAATCTTCCGTCAACTCAATGCGTAAAGTGGGCTGTGCCTTTACTGTAACGGTTTTATATCCTATATAGGATACGGACAATGTGGCACCGGAAGTTACAGACAGCGTGAAATTTCCATCAATATCCGTAATTGTTCCATTGCTGTTGGAACCTACTTCCATGACAGAAGCACCGATAATGGATTCACCACTCGATTTTTCAACGACAGTACCTTTTACCTGAACTTGCTGGGCAAAGGAAAGAATGCCCACAAAAAGAAGCACAATTAGTGTGCAAAGCCTGAGACTAATGCTTTTCAACATATCTATTAATTTAAAGTTAATAATAAACCAATTCTGCAATTGAGTTTTGTGTCAGCAAAATTAAGCGAAACCAGGATTTGCACCTATAACAAATGTTACGAAAGGTGGTATTTTTGATACATCCCCTTTCTAAAGGTATTCTACGCGTGTTTTTTGCTAAATAAACTTTAGCTTTAGCAGCAAATTAATAGAAAAGAATGAAAACAATATGGGAGCAGATGCTAATTGCACCAGCTCTCATAGTATACTCTCTCAGAATCAAAAACGAAAAGCAAACTGTTCCGCACACCGGTATCCTTCTTCATAAAGCTCCGTCAGCTTCTTGATGTCACGCTCGATGCGGTCTACCACTACCGGCTTCTGTGGACGGATCACAACGATTTCCCCGGCGGCTTCCATCCGTTCCACCTGCTCCAACTGTTGATTATAGACAATGCTGCGGCGGTTGATGGCTTCACGCAATAGCGGATATTTCTTATATATAAAAGGTGGAACCTTCGTTCCCTGAATTTCCTTACGGTACCCATGATTGCGCGTCAACACCACCACATTATTGGTAAATCCATCCTGACGGGCACGCATCAAAGGGATACTGTCCACAATACCTCCATCCAGCATCGGGATGTTGTCCACGTAGGTAATGGGACAGACAAACGGCAGACTGCTCGAAGCACGCACAATATCAATGACGCGCTCTTTACTCCGCTTCTCCTCAAAATAGTTCGCTTCGCCCGTCTCGCAGTTGGTAGTTACCATCACATAGCGTTCGGGACAATGAAAGTATGCCTCGTAGTCGTAGGGAAGTATGTGTTCCGGAAACTCCTGGAACAACAAGTCGAAATCCATGATATTCCGCTTCTTCAACAGATACTTCAATCCGATGTAATTGTATTTTTCCAGCAAGTCGATATTGCTGTACTTGGCACGCCCGCGCTGACCGGACATATAAGAAAGTCCGTTGCAGGCTCCGGCACTGACGCCGATGGTATAGGGAAAGCGAATGCCACGATCCATAAAGCTGTCGAGCACACCGCAAGTGAAGACGCCGCGCATACCGCCGCCCTCCAAAACAAGACCGCTATGGTCGTCGATACGTATTATTTTCTCCATAAGTGTCAGAATTAACGCTCCAAAGATAGCTTTTGTTTACGATATTCTATCTATATTTGCAGTTGCAACTATAAATCTATAACATTTTAATTATGATGAAGAAATCAATACTGATGGCTGCATTGGGTTTATTAAGTTTAAACACAATAGCACAAGACACTCCGAAAGAGGAAGGTTTCATTTTTACAACCGTAAAAGAAAATCCTATCACTTCTGTTAAGAACCAAAACCGTGCCGGTACATGCTGGTGCTATTCCGGACTGGCATTCATCGAATCCGAACTGCTCCGCATGGGCAAAGGCGAATACGACTTTTCTGAAATGTTTATCGTACACAACACCTATCTGGACCGTGCCGACAAGGCAGTGCGTACACATGGTGACGTTTCGTTCTCACAAGGCGGTTCGTTCTACGATGTAATTTATGGTATGAAAACTTTCGGTCTGGTGCCCGAAGAGGAAATGCGTCCGGGCGTTATGTATGGCGACACGCTGAGCAACCACACCGAATTGACAGCCGTATCTGATGCCGTAGTGGCAGCCATTGCCAAGGGAAGACACCGCAGCCTGCAAGCAGACAAGGAAAATAACCCGCTTTGGAAGAAGGCCATCACTGCCATCCACGACATCTATCTGGGCGAACGTCCCGAGAAGTTCACCTACAAAGGCAAGGAATATACTCCGAAGTCTTTCTATGAATCTACCGGACTGAATGCAGATGACTATATCTCACTGACTTCCTATACCCACCATCCCTTCTACCAGCCGTTCGTCCTGGAAATACAAGACAACTGGCGTTGGGCTTCTTCCTACAACTTGCCTATCGACGAGTTGATGGAAGTGTTTGACAACGCTATCAATAAGGGTTACACCATTGCATGGGGTAGTGACGTAAGCGAACAAGGCTTCACACGCGACGGTATAGCCGTAATGCCCGATGCAGAAAAGGTGCAAGAACTGAGCGGTTCGGACATGGCACACTGGCTGAAAATGAAACCCGAAGAAAAGAAACTGAACAGCAAGCCTCAACCGCAGAAGTGGTGCACACAAGAAGAGCGCCAGCTGGCATACGACAACTGGGAAACTACTGACGACCACGGTATGCTGATTTACGGTATAGCCAAAGACCAGGAAGGCAACGAATACTATATGGTAAAGAACTCTTGGGGTGAAGCCGGAAAGTACAAAGGACTGTGGTATGCTTCCAAAGCTTTCGTGCGCTATAAAACAATGAACATCATTGTGCACAAGGATGCACTGCCTAAGGATATTGCCAAGAAACTGGGTATTAAATAAATAAAAGAAGGAGATGCAGTTTGATGCATCTCCTTTTTCAATTCTTACCAAATCCTACAGATATCTTCCACAATCTGCGGAACCGTCAACCGGTTCTTCTTCAACTGCTCCTCCACATCGTAACGGTCGATAAACTCTTTCTTCACACCATAGTTCAGTACCTTCATATCCGACGGACCGTAATAACGGGCAATCTTCTCGCCAAAGCCACCGTCCAGCACTCCGTCCTCAAGAGTAATGACCAGTGTATGGTCGCGCTTCAGGTCATCGAGCAAAGCCTCGTCCACACCCGTGATGTAGCGAGGATTGACAAGCGTGGCATCCACTCCTTTCTCTTCCTTCAACCGGGCAGCCACGGCTTCGCCCAACTGATAGAAAGAGCCCAGTCCCAATATGGCGACCTTCTCTCCACGATGGGACACCTCATAACGGTTCAGCGTCTTGCCGTAATCCTTCTCCGGTTCTACATTCCTGCGGACAACCCCATTGGCCGGCACGCGAATGGCAACCGGATGTTCCGTTTGACGGATGCCCCACTCCAGCATTGCCATATACTCCTCACGACAAGTAGGTGCCAGATAAACCATATTCGGAATATTACCGATGACCGGAATATCAAAAAGACAAAGATGGGTAACATCATTCATACTCGATAAGCTTCCCCAGAAGACAAGAATCAGTGCAGGATTATTGTTGATGCAGAGGTCTTGCGACAGCTGGTCGTAGGCGCGCTGGATAAAGGTGCTGTAGACGCCGAATACCGGCTTTCCACCTCCGGCAGCAATGGCAGAAGCCATGGCAACAGCCTGCTCTTCGGCAATGCCCATATCGATGAACTGGCGACCAGCCTCCTTGCGTCGCTCCGGTGTAAAGCCGAATACCGTGGGTGTGCCTGCGGTGATGCCTACCACAGTCGGGTCTTTCTTCATCTCCTGCAACAGATAATCGGCGGTAAGGTCGGCATAGTCTTCATCCTCTCCAGGCTCACCGGTCAGATTGCCGGTCTCAAGGTCGAACGGAACACTGTAATGGAAACGTTCTTTTTGCTCTTCCGCCAATTTGTATCCTTTACCTTTCAAGGTATTGATATGTACCACAACCGGATGCTTCTTGTCCTTCACTTCACGGAAAGCCTCTATCAATTGCTCCACGTCATTGCCATCCTTCACATAGAGATAATCATATCCCATTGCCTTAAAATAGTTGCAGGGAGCCTGCCCCTCCGTTTCGCGTAACTGTTGCAGATTGCGGTATAGCCCGCCATGATTCTCGGCAATGGACATCTGGTTATCGTTGACAATGACGATGAAGTTCGTGCCCAGTTCGGCACCTACATTCAATCCTTCGAAGGCTTCACCTCCACTCAACGAGCCATCGCCGATGACGGCAATCACATTACCCGCCTCCCCCTTCAGGTCACGCGCCTTGGCAAGTCCGCTTGCCAGACTGACGGAGGTAGAGGTATGCCCAATGACGAAGAAGTCGTGCTCGCTTTCCGACGGTTCGGAATATCCGGAGACTTCGTCATACTCGTCCGCATTCATAAACGCTGCCCGGCGGCCTGTCAATATCTTATGGGTATAACTTTGGTGAGACACGTCATAGACTATCTTGTCCGTTGGTGAATCGAACACGTAATGCAGGGCTATGGTGGCTTCTACCATTCCCAGGTTGGGACCTACGTGTCCTCCGTGAGAGCTTAACTTGTTTAACAACACCTGGCGGATTTCTCCACCTAATCCGTTCATCTCGCTGACTGATAACTTTTTCACGTCAGCAGGGGAATTTACTTTTTCAATATACATATTCTATAATAACATTTAAGTAGCGATGCTTGTTTATCCGATGCCGCCCGTCGTGCAGGCCTCATCCGGACGCTGCAAAAGTACAGAGGAAACGGGAACGGAAAGGTAGATAAATTACCGGTTTTATTACCTTTTTTACAGATATAGAGCCAACTGATATTTGCGCAAAATCCCTCAACTTGTGCATTTTTCACCCCATTTTCTTGTCAAACCCAACTCTTTCCGTAAATTTGCAGGCTGATAATGAGTTAACCGGCCAATTTCAGTAGCAGGATTCTACTACTCCTATTCCCGGTACTGACATACAAAGAAATACTAATACTAATAATTAATAGCATGAGTTTGAAAATTGTTGTATTGGCAAAACAAGTTCCCGACACACGCAACGTTGGGAAAGATGCCATGAAAGCCGACGGAACCATCAACCGCGCGGCACTCCCTGCCATCTTCAACCCCGAGGACCTGAACGCTCTTGAACAGGCTCTCCGACTGAAAGATGAACATCCGGGCTCCACCGTTACCATCCTGACCATGGGACCGGGACGTGCAGCCGAAGTTATTCGTGAAGGACTTTACCGTGGTGCCGACAACGGCTATCTGCTGACCGACCGCGCCTTTGCAGGTGCCGATACGCTTGCCACTTCGTATGCCCTTGCCACAGCCATCAAGAAGATAGGCGACTATGACGTCATCATTGGCGGACGCCAGGCCATCGACGGTGATACCGCCCAAGTAGGCCCGCAGGTTGCCGAAAAGCTGGGGCTGACGCAAGTGACCTACGCAGAAGAGATTCTGAACGTGGATAAAGCCGCCAAGAAGATTACCGTGAAACGTCATATTGACGGTGGTGTGGAAACCGTTGAGGCTCCCCTGCCCATAGTCATCACCGTAAACGGAAGTGCCGCTCCCTGCCGCCCGCGCAATGCCAAACTGGTGCAGAAGTACAAACGCGCCCTCGGAGCCCAGGAAAAAGCTGCCATCACCAAGGAAGGCGCTGAGCTTGCCTACGCCGGCCTCTACGAGAAATATCCCTATCTGAACATCACGGAATGGAGTGTTGCCGACGTGAACGGCGACCTTGCACAATGCGGTCTGAGCGGTTCGCCTACCAAGGTGAAGACCATTCAGAACATCTCATTCCAGGCCAAAGAAAGCAAAACGCTGACGGGCAGCGACAAGGATGTGGAAGATTTGATTGTTGAACTGTTAGCCAACCATACGATAGGATAAGATTATGAATAATGTATTTGTATATTTAGAGATAGAAGGCACAACAGTTGCCGACGTCAGTCTCGAACTCTTGACCAAAGGTCGTAAATTAGCCAATCAGTTGGGCTGCCAACTGGAGGCAGTTGCTGCCGGAAGCAATCTGGCAGGCATTGAAAAGCAAGTATTACCCTACGGAGTAGACAAACTCCACGTATTCGACGCTCCGGGCTTGTTCCCCTATACTTCCCTTCCCCACTCCTCTGTCCTCATCAACTTGTTCAAAGAAGAAAAGCCGCAAATCTGTCTGATGGGCGCCACCGTTATCGGTCGCGACCTCGGTCCGCGCGTTTCTTCCGCTTTGACCAGCGGACTGACCGCCGACTGTACCTCACTGGAAATCGGCAACCACGAAGACAAGAAGGAAGGCAAGGTTTACGAGAACCTGCTGTATCAAATCCGTCCCGCATTCGGCGGTAACATCGTTGCCACGATTGTGAATCCCGAGCACCGTCCGCAGATGGCAACCGTTCGCGAAGGTGTGATGAAGAAAGAGATACTGGACGCTGACTATAAGGGCGAAGTCATCAACCACGACGTTGCCAAGTACGTGCCCGAGACGGATTATGTGGTAAAAGTCATCGACCGCCACGTAGAAAAGGCAAAACACAACCTGAAAGGCGCTCCCATCGTGATTGCTGGCGGCTACGGCATGGGAAGCAAGGAAGGTTTTGACATGTTGTTCGAGCTTGCCAAAGAACTCCATGCAGAGGTAGGCGCCAGCCGTGCTGCCGTCGATGCCGGTTATGCCGACCATGACCGCCAGATTGGCCAGACCGGTGTCACTGTCCGCCCCAAACTGTATATTGCTTGCGGCATCAGCGGACAAATCCAGCACATTGCCGGTATGCAGGAAAGTGGTATTATCATCTCCATCAACAATGACGAGAACGCTCCCATCAATACGATTGCCGACTATGTCATCAACGGTACGGTGGAAGAGGTTATCCCGAAGATGATAAAATATTATAAATCACACAGTAAATAACAATAAAGGTAATCATGAAAGGGCTGATTCTTATATTTGTTCTTCTTTCAGGTATATCTTCCGCTATCGCTCAAGAAAAGCTCTGGTTGGACAAGAATTACCAATGGACGGACGACTCCATCCAGGCAGTCAAGTATGCTCTTGTTTCCAAGATAAACAAGAAGTGCATCAAGGTGGAAGAGTATGCTTTGGAAGGACAAAAGAAGGATGTCTGGCATTTCTCCGAATACAAAAGCAATCCCCGCAAAAGGATAAGGGAAGGCCTGCATACATCATTCTATGCAAATGGCAAGGACAGCCTGACAGAAGTATATAGAGACAACCGCCTGGAGGGGCAGACCATGGTGTATTATCCCGACGGTGCCATACATCTGGCCCGGAGCTACAGCGATGGTAAACTTGACGGAACACTCCTGCAGTACTATCCCGATGGGAAACTCCGTAGAGAGGAACACTATTCAGAGAATCAGTGTACCGGTGGAAAGATGTTCGACGAGCACGGAACTGAAATGGAACATCAGCCGTATTTCATGTTTCCATCCTTCCCCGGTGGAATAGAGAACCTCATGAAACTGGTGGCCAATGTTACCAAATATCCGGAAGACGCCTGGAAGCAAAAGGCAGAAGGAAGGGTAATCCTACGATTCGTTGTAGACGAAGAAGGCAAGATGACCCATCCCCAAATTCTCCAGTCCGTGCGCTATGACATCGACAAAGAAGCCATACGCGCTTTCGAGGCCATTGCCGACGTCTACCGCTGGTCGCCCGGCTATCAGGACGGAGAGGCCAAGCGAGTGAAATTCACCATACCCCTATACTTCAGAATACCTAAATAACCAAGAAATTATGGCAAATTTTTATACCGAAGTTCCCGAATTGAAGTATCATCTGAACAACTCGATGATGGAACGTATCTGCGAACTGAAAGAACGCGGTTACCAAGACAAAGACAAGTATGACTATGCCCCGCAGGACTATGCGGATGCTATGGACTCTTTTGACAAGGTACTTGAAATCACCGGAGAGATTACTGGAGAGATTATCGCTCCCAATGCCGAGGGCGTGGACGAAGAAGGTCCCCACTGTGCCAACGGCCGTGTGGAATATGCCAGCGGCACCAAGCAGAACCTCGACGCCATGGTAAAAGCCGGATTGAACGGTATGACCATGCCGCGCCGTTTCGGTGGCTTGAACTTCCCGATTACTCCGTACACCATGTGTGCGGAAATCGTTGCCGCCGCCGATGCCGGTTTCGGTAACATCTGGTCACTGCAAGACTGTATCGAAACGCTCTACGAATTCGGTAACGAAGACCAGCACAGCCGTTTTATACCGCGTGTCTGCGCCGGAGAGACCATGTCTATGGACCTGACAGAACCGGATGCCGGTTCCGACTTGCAGAGCGTAATGCTGAAAGCGACCTATGACGAGGCCAACAACTGCTGGCGCCTGAACGGCGTGAAGCGTTTTATTACTAACGGTGACGCCAATCTCCACCTCGTACTGGCACGTTCAGAAGAGGGTACCAAAGACGGACGTGGCTTGTCCATGTTCATCTACGATAAGAATGAAGGCGGTGTAGACGTGCGCCGCATCGAGAACAAGCTGGGTATCCACGGCTCTCCCACCTGCGAGCTGGTTTACAAGAATGCAAAGGCAGAACTTTGCGGCGACCGCAAGCTTGGTTTGATTAAATACGTTATGGCTTTGATGAACGGTGCCCGTCTGGGTATTGCCGCACAGTCGGTAGGCCTTTCACAAGCTGCCTACAACGAAGGTCTGGCTTATGCCAAAGACCGCAAGCAGTTCGGCAAGGCTATCATCGAATTCCCGGCTGTATATGACATGCTGGCTATTATGAAAGCCAAGTTGGATGCAGGACGCTCCTTGCTGTACCAGACTTCCCGCTACGTTGACATCTACAAAGCGCTGGACGACATTGCTCGCGAACGCAAACTGACTCCGGAAGAACGCCAGGAACAAAAGAAGTATACCAAACTTGCCGACGCCTTCACTCCGCTGGCAAAAGGTATGAACTCTGAATATGCCAATCAGAATGCTTACGACAGCATCCAGATTCACGGCGGTTCGGGCTTCATGCTGGAGTATGCTTGCCAACGTATCTATCGTGATGCACGTATCACTTCTATCTACGAAGGTACTACTCAGTTGCAGACCGTAGCTGCTATCCGCTATGTAACAAACGGCTCATACTCTGCCACCTTGCGCGACTACGAGCAAGTGCCGTGCAGCGAAGAAATGCAACCGTTGATGGACCGCATCAAAGAGATGACCAACAAGTTCGAAGCCTGCACCAATGCGGTGAAAGAGGCACAGAATCAGGAATTGCTGGACTTCGTGGCACGTCGCCTCTATGAGATGGCTGCGGTATGTATCATGTCGCACCTCATCATTCAGGACGCGACAAAGGCTCCCGAACTGTTCGGCAAGTCGGCTCTGGTGTATGTGAACTACGCAGAAGCTGAAGTGGAAAAACACTTTAACTTCATCCGTAAGTTCAAGGCAGAAGAGCTGGAAAGCTACCGCAAATAAACGCATTGCTTGGACAAGGCAAATATAGCGGGCACCGGAGTTTAGCTACTCCGGTGCCCGCTTGTTTTTTCTGAAATACTTCCTCCTGCTTGCCCCTTCTTAAAAGGACAAAAGTTCTCAAAGAGACGAAAGGAAAATTAATACTCTCCGTGCAGCCTCATCCTGCCGCGCAGCGAGTGTATCTCCCGCTGCATCTCTTCCATCCTTGCCAGCAGATGGTGGATGGCATCAATCCCTTCCATATTGATGGAAAGGTCGTAGTACATACGGCTGTACCGTTCCACATCCGGCAACTCGGAGAAAGGCAGATAACGCTCTCCACCTTCCTGCTCCACATCTATCAGTCCACTTTCGCACAGCATATCAATAAAAGTGGGCTCTATATGACACTTGTCACAATATTCGCTGATGACAATCCATTCGTTCTGCATAATCCGTTCTCCTTTCATTAGTTCATACTCTGAATTTTACGGAACATCTCTTTCTGCTGTTCCGTCAGGTTTGTCGGCAACTTCACGGAATAAGTCACGATGAGATCGCCAAACTGTCCCTCCTTCTTATATACGGGGAAGCCCTTACCCTTCAGACGTACCTTAGTCCCGTTCTGAGTTTCGGGTTTCACCTTCAGCTTCACCTGACCATCCAAAGTATCCACCAACTGGTCGCCACCCAGCAGGGCTGTATAAAGGTCGACGGTCACATCCACATACAAATCATCTCCCAAACGCTTGAATACCGAGTCGTCCGGAATCACAAACGTGATGTATAAGTCACCTGCAGGACCTCCGTTGATGCCCTCGCCACCATAGCCTTTCAGTTTGATGACCTGTCCGTTGGCCACACCGGCCGGAATGGTAATACGCACTTGCTTGCCATTCACCGTCAATATCTGTTTATGGGTCTTCGCAGCCTCACGAAGCGAGAGGTTCAAATCCGCATGATAATCCTGCCCGCGGAAACCGGCATTGGCACCGCCTCCGCCGCGCGTACGATGACCGAACATCTGTTCGAAGAAGTCTGAGAAACCACCGGCATTACTGCCCGAAAATTCCTGGCCGTCGGAAGAATACCAATACGTACCGCCTCCGTCCGTACCAAATCCCGCACCGGAACCTCCAAATCCCCCGAAGCCTCCGGCTTGCTGCTGTGCCCGCTTCTGCGCTTCAAACTCGTCGGCATGTTTCCAGTGTTCACCATATTCATCATATTTCTTTCTTTTTTCAGGATCACTCAGCACCTCATTCGCCTCGTTGATAGCCTGAAACTTATCCTTGGCCGTAGCATCGTTCGGATTCAAGTCAGGATGGTACTTGCGCGCCAGCTTGCGGAACGCTCTCTTGATGTCATCCTGAGATGCCTTTTTGTCCACTCCAAGGACCTGATAGTAATCAATATAAGCCATAGTCTATTAGTTTTATTGTCTAAATACCATAAAACAAATAACACGCCAATTTGTTTTACGCATTACTAAAATAGGTAAACGAAAATTAAAAAGCATCATCAAGCATAATAATTACGTGATAAACAAACATTTAGTTTCAACCAGACACTTATTTCACGTCTATAAAATACCAAAATAGTGTAAACGACACCTAATATCGTCTAATTATTCATCCTAAATCTTCCTAAAATTGACAGAAAATGCTTTATTTGTAATAAGGAAAATTTGTTTTATATATAATCCCCAACCTTAGATTAAAAACCCCCATTATGAAAAGTAATTATTGGCTCCTAACGGTAATATTCGCTCTCGTAGCCCTGCCGGGCAAAGCAGGCGAATGGATCAGAATCAACCAACTCGGCTATTTGCCGCAATCCGTCAAAGTCGCTGTATTCATGAGCGAGGAAGGAACAAACGTAGAAAATTATTCATTGATTGACGCTTTCACCGGAAAGGTGGTGCGTACCTTCAACACGGCCAAGGCCACCGGCAAGATGGGAGGCATGAAGAGTACCTACCGGTTGAACTTCAGTGATTTCACAGAACCGGGCACGTATTATCTGAAAGCAGGCAAAGCGGTCTCCCCCCGTTTCCCCATCAATGCACAAGTCTACAACGGTACCGCAGACTACCTGCTGCACTACATGCGGCAGCAACGCTGCGGCTATAATCCGTTCCTGAAAGACAGCTGCCACGTGCACGACGGCTACATCGTCTATCATCCCACCAAAACCGGACAACATATAGACGTCCGCGGAGGCTGGCACGATGCTACGGACTATCTGCAATACACCACCACCTCCGCCAATGCCATCTACCAGATGATGTTTGCCTATCAGGAAAATCCGGAATCATTCGGTGACGCCTATGATGCAGCCGGACATCCGGGAGCCAACGGCATTCCCGACATCGTGGACGAAATCAAGTGGGGACTGGACTGGCTGAACCGGATGAATCCTGCTCCGGGCGAGCTGTACAACCAGATAGCCGACGACCGTGACCATGCCGGAATGCGCCTACCTAACAAAGACCTGGTGGATTACGGCTACGGACCGGGTAAAGGACGCCCCGTTTACTTTTGCAGTGGCGAACCGCAAGTACGTGGAGAGTTCAAGAATGCAACGACCGGAGTGGCAAGCACTGCCGGCAAGTTTGCCTCCTGCTTCGCTTTAGGCGCCAAGATACTGAAAGACTACTATCCTAAATTTGCAGCAGAAATCGAAGCCAAGGCCGATGCCGCCTATCAGGAAGGCGTAAAGAAACCGGGAGCATGCCAGACTGCCTCTGTCTTGTCTCCCTACATTTACGAAGAGGACAACTGGGTGGACGATATGGAACTGGGAGCCATGGAACTGTACAAAGCCACCGGCGACAACAAATACCTGGCCCAAGCCCTTGAATACGGACGTCGCGAACCGGTGACTCCTTGGATGGGCGCCGACAGTGCACGCCACTACCAATGGTATCCGTTCATGAACATGGGGCACTACCATCTTGCCAAAGTGGACAACAGCCGCATCAGCAAGGAATTCATCCGCAACATGCGTACGGGCATTGAACGCACGTACGAGAAAGCGGTAGAAAGCCCCTTTCTGCACGGTATACCCTACATCTGGTGTTCCAACAATCTGACTACCGCCATGCTAACCCAATGCCGGCTGTACCGTGAAACCACCGGCGATGACACATACGCCGAAATGGAAGCCTCCCTGCGCGACTGGCTGTTCGGCTGTAACCCTTGGGGAACCAGCATGATTGTGGAACTTCCCCTTTACGGAGACTATCCCTCGCAACCCCACTCCTCACTGCTGAATGCAGGCGTGGGCAATACTACCGGCGGACTGGTGGACGGTCCTGTCTATCGTACCATCTTCGAAAGCCTGCGCGGTGTCAATATGACGGGAATTCCCGGAACTCCCGGACAAGACTACGAACGCTTCCAGCCAGACCTGATGGTATATCACGACGCCATCCACGACTATTCCACCAATGAGCCTACCATGGACGGAACCGCCTGCCTCACGTACTACCTCTCTGCCATGCAGAAGGATGGAATGAAGCAAGCCGGTATCCCAAATGACAAGAATGTATATGTGGACGGAGGCATTATCCGCACCGATCCCTCAAAAAAGCAAATCACCCTCGTATTCACTGCCGCCGACAAAGCAGACGGTGCCGATGCCATCATCAGCACCTTGAAGAAGCATGGCATCAAAGGTGGCTTCTTCTTTACCGGAGAGTTCTATGAACTCTATCCCGATGTAGTGAAACGCCTGCTCGACGAAGGGCATTTTGTAGGCAGCCACAGTTACGGACATCTGTTGTACATGCCTTGGGAAGACCGTGATTCTCTGCTGGTCACCCACGAAGAGTTTGAGAACGATATGATGAAAAGCTACGAGACCCTCCGCAAGGCAAGTATCGAATACAAAGACGCTCCCGTCTATATTCCTCCTTACGAATACTATAACAAGGAAATATCTGCCTGGGCAAAGAATATGGGTATTCAAGTCATCAACTATACCCCTGGTACCATGAGCAATGCCGACTACACCACTCCGGACATGGGACAGAAGTACCGGAGCAGCAAATTCATCTACAACAAGATTATGGAGGTGGAAAAGAAAGAAGGTCTGAACGGACACCTAATGCTGATACACTTCGGAACGGACGACCGCCGCACAGACAAGTTCTATAATGGCTATCTGGACAAGATGATTAAGACGCTGAAACGAAAAGGCTACACTTTTGTACCGGTCCGCGAGGCTGTCGGTATATAAGCATACTCTAACAAGGATTTATTGAAAAGGTTAGTTAAAAAGGTTATCGTGCAAAGGTATTTAAGGTAAATATTCAATCGGTTTGTTTTCAGTAAACCTTCCCCTACCCCCAAGAGGGGAAAGTTTCGAAGTAAGCTCCCAGCCTGTGAAGGTTAGGAGCTTTTATATATTTCAGAGAAGCCTTTTTACCGATTGCAGCAATTGCTCGATATCTTCTTCCGTAGTATCAAAAGAGGTTACAAAACGGATTTCGTGGATGGCCTCATCCCAGAAGTAGAAGAAATACTCCTTCAACAGCTCGTCAATCACCGGACGGGGCATCGTAAGGAAAAGCTGGTTACTTTCCACCTTCTGCGTAAAATGCGCACCTGGCAATTCCTTCAATCCGTCGTAAAGAATCTTTGCCATACGATTGGCATGCGCGGCATTTTTCAACCAAAGGCTGTCTGTCAGGTAGGCAGTGAACTGGCAGGACAGATAGCGGAGCTTGGATGCGAGCTGTGCCGACTGCTTGCGCACAAAATAAGCTTCCTTCTTCAAGGCTGGGTTAAAGACAACCACGCTTTCTCCCAACATCAGTCCATTTTTCGTACCACCGAAGCTGAGGATATCTATCCCGCAATCCACTGTCAGTTCCCTAAAGCCAAGATTCAAGGCTGCACAAGCATTTGCCAGACGGGCTCCGTCCATATGGACATACATGCCATGCCGATGGGCCAAATCCGTCAAAGCCCGCAACTCGTCCGGCTTATAGACAGTGCCCAGCTCCGAACATTGCGAAATATAGATGGCTCCGGGCTGCGAATGATGCTGTTCGCCGAAATGGCACAAATAAGGACGGACTAAATCGGGCGTCAGCTTGCCGTCAGGGGTAGCTATAGGACGAATCTGACAACCTGTCATGCGGGCAGGCGCACCGCATTCATCGACATAGATATGTGCGGTCTCCGCACAAATAATGGAATTATAAGGGCGGGTACACAGCTGCAAAGCCACCGCATTACTGCCCGTACCGTTGAATACGAACAACGGTTCACAATCCGGCGTAAACGCTTCTCTTATTTTACAGACAGCCTCCTCTGTCCAAGGGTCATCTCCATAACCTACAGCATGGTCACTGTTGGCCCGGTTCAGTGCCTCCATTACCAGCGGATGTACGCCTGAATTATTGTCTGAAGCAAAACTTCTCATAGTCATTCTGTTTTTGTTCATTGAAAAGAATGTGCAAAGGAAAGAATATTCTGCAACATGAAAAAACAAAGGAGCACAGATTTCATCCCCCCGGCAGAAAATGCTTCCGCACTGCGAAATCTGTGCTCCTCAATCAATCCATTCAATCGGTTTCCTTTATCCGATATAAACATTTACCCCTAGTGAAACATAAAGTTCATCTTCTTCCTGATGAATTTCAATCTTGTCCTCACGGGCAAGCCACCCCAATGCGGCTCCCAACTCCTTGTCCTTCAGTCCGGACTTCCTCTTTAAAGAACCGTAGCTCCATCTGGTATAATCGCTAAGCAACTGCCAAACTTTCCCAGCATTTAGTCCAATTTCGCTTTTGTTCATTTTCTCTTCAATTAAAAAGGTTAATAGTTCTTGTTGATTAGGTTATCTTTACGAAGGGTAAAGATATGATTTTTTATTTTACCAACAACAAAAACGAGCAAAAGATATGAAAACTAATCATTTTTGTAACACTTTTGTAATATTACACGCTTTTTATTGATAATCAAGAAGGAAAATGAAACAAAAAAACCGCAGTATCTATCAAAAAGACACTGCGGTTCTCCTATTTGATTAAGCAATCAGGGAAAACAATCTTACATCATTCCGCCCATGCCTCCCATTCCGGGAGCACCCATCGGCATCTCAGGCTTATCTTCTTTCTTCTCTACAATTACACATTCTGTAGTCAAGAACATACCGGCAATAGAAGCAGCATTTTCAAGAGCCACACGAGTAACCTTGGCAGGATCTACCACACCAGCTGCGTGCAGGTTCTCATAAACATCGGTACGGGCATTGTAACCGAAGTCTGCCTTGCCTTCGCGCACTTTCTGCACAACAACAGCACCTTCTTTACCGGCGTTGGCAACAATCTGACGCAACGGTTCTTCGATAGCACGCTTGATGATGTCGATACCTGTGGTTTCGTCCACATTGTCACCCTTGAAGCCTTCCAATGCATCCAATGCGCGAATATAGGCTACACCACCACCAGGAACGATACCTTCTTCGATAGCAGCGCGGGTAGCACGGAGTGCATCGTCCACACGGTCTTTCTTTTCCTTCATTTCAACCTCAGAAGCAGCACCCACATAAAGAACAGCTACACCGCCAGACAACTTGGCCAGACGTTCCTGCAGTTTTTCCTTATCATAATCAGACTTCGTAGCAACAATCTGAGCCTTGATTTGTTCGCAACGTTCCTTGATGTTCTCTTTGTCACCGGCACCGTTTACGATGGTCGTGTTATCCTTGGAAACAGTTACCTTGTCGGCAGTACCCAGCATTTCGATAGTAGCTTGTTCCAGCTTCAGACCTTTTTCCTCGCTGATGACAACACCACCGGTCAGCACTGCAATATCCTCCAACATTTCCTTGCGACGGTCACCGAAGCCCGGAGCCTTCACTGCACAAATCTTCAACTGAGAACGCAGACGGTTTACAACCAAAGTTGTCAGCGCTTCGCTATCCACATCTTCTGCAATAACCAGCAAAGGACGGCCGGTCTGTACTGCCGGTTCGAGGATAGGCAGGAAATCTTTCAGGTTGGAAATCTTCTTATCATAAATCAGGATGTACGGTTTCTCCATTTCGCATTCCATCTTTTCAGTGTTGGTAACGAAATAAGCAGAAAGATAACCGCGGTCGAACTGCATACCTTCTACTACACCGATAGTGGTATCCGTAC
>ERZ780167.691-NODE-691-length-33463-cov-27.773827_pt1 | contig 33463 bp, 25 predicted proteins | sample MGYA00510982_ERZ780167 | MGnify/ENA primary metagenome ERZ780167 (study PRJEB29588, sample SAMEA2146107) | human gut metagenome | biome: human gut; feature: human-associated habitat; material: faeces | place: Denmark | collected 2008/2010 ... | reverse complement strand
AAGAGAGTATCACGAAAGTGATGCTCTCTTTTTTTGACTCATCCGCGGTGGCGCAGCGATAGCGCGGCATGCGCCGACAGAGCGCCGACAGAGCGCCGCCGCTGACATAGGCATGCACTCCGACTCTTCATCGCCCGAATCTTGGCTCAGTAGAAATTTAGTTGGGATAAATTTCTACTGACCCCAATCTCCTGCTACGTCTTGTCTGTTACTTCTTGCCCGATTATCTTCAATGACCTTGGAGCTACGCCAAAAATCAGCCAACCGCCTTCGGTGTTCAAGAAAGCACATGCCGAGTGCATACCGTCTTTCAACTCTCCAGTAGTCTTCTTCAGTTCCAGAGTCCGCGACTCATCGGCTGATACAAGGTTCTTTATATCGTCAATTGTCATACAGTGCCTTCTTTATGATTTTTGTTTGGCTTTTAGGCCAAATAGATGTTTCTATTGTATCTCCAATGACCTTATAGCTAAAATCAAATTGGTAAAGTTTTTTTGCACGTAACAATAAGACTTCATAGACTTTAGCCTGTTGGTAATATGTGTGATACAGCGTATCTAACTCAGAATAAGTCATCGGCTTATTAGTCTCAGTGCTAATAAGATATTTTCTTATAAAATATCTTCCAGTAGAGTCAGCATGCTCTTCTATCAGATCTTTCGTTAAAGTTGTATGAAGCATCAAATGGTCAATAACCTTATTATTCTCCTCAATCTGACGAGAATAAGAATAATTGGTATAAATCAGATATGCCCCTAATACTACCAATATTGCCATAAATAGGTAGTAGACAATATGATTTTTCACATTATTGAGTATTTTATTCATCTTCTTTCGCTTTTAGATTGCCTAATCTGTTGCTTTAAATCGTTAACTTCATTTGTTAATGCAGAGACTTCGAGATTATAATCGTGAATTTCTTTCTCGTGTTGTTTGCCAATCTCAATAATTCGTTCACGATACTCATTTATTTTATCTTGATATTCTATTTTGGAGTTATTATTGCCAACATATATTCCTGCAGCAAAACCTGCTCCAACAAGAGAACAGCCTGCAAGTATCAGTTGCCATGTTTTTGTGGCCTTGTCAATATTATCGGGCGTATTGATTTGCCGACTTATTCTTGTCCTTCTTGACATTATTGTTTCATTTTATATTTATTATATTCTTCAATATAACATAGAGAACCGATTAAATCTTTATCATACAAATAGAATTACGATTCTGCAACCATTGATGGATAATTATCAATGGTTATTTCATAGGGTTTTACTGTTGAAACTTTTGGCGTAAAAACTTCTGACTTGAACTCTTCAAGAAACATTTCTTTATTCTCATCAATAAGTTTTCTAACTTTAGCATCACTCGTCTGACGGAGATAGCGGCGAAGTACCTTTTGATATTCTTTCTCTACTTCGTCTCGTGTGAAGTTAGGGCTACGGAGCATAGCCATGAATTTGCCGTCAGTTTTGAGGAACTCAAACAGTTTGTCTGTTTGAGCGTTCCAAAAGCGTATCTCGGCTTCTCGTTCTTGTTCTGTGGCATTCATTCTTGCGAGCGTATCAAAGATAGATGCAAGTCCGGGCTTTTGTCCGGGTTTCGTGGGCTTGGTTGTGCCATCCTCACCGCCTCCGGGTTCCTCGCCTCCATCTTCTTCAAGTTCTTCGCCTACCAGCAGACCGAGGTCTCCATCGAAAGAGGTGCTGACCGTGCCGAGTGGGTTCTTTTTTTCAAACATAGAACGATAGATGTAGGAGTATCGCTGCCAAAAGTCAATGAAGACCGCATCTGAAAATTTATCGTCAAGTTCTATAACCCCCTGCAGTAATACCATCAGGCTGTTGAAACGGCCTATGAATTTACGGAGTTGCTTTGCAGGGTCTTCAGGTTCGGGCTTACCTACATTGGCCTCGTCATGACGCCATTCTTCAATAAAACGTATATGTGCCTCTGTAGTGGCTTTAATCCAAGCACGGATGTCATCATCCATTGCAAGACAGAGTTCAGTGTTGGCGATTTTGTCGCCAATGGTCGTGCGGTAGCGTTCAAACCATTTGACGAATAACGGTTGTCCAACAAGCCCACGATAAAGTTCCTCAACAATGGCCTTTTCGCGTATGGGGTCGAAATCGGTAATCACTGTACCACAGAATTTACGGAAAGCGGCACCAATATTTTTGCCGTTGACATTGGCGAACGAAAAGTCAACGATGTGGCACTCATTCTTATATTTCGTTGTGCGGTTTACTCGCGAGATAGTCTGAATTGCGTTGATGTCGCGAATCTCTTTATCAAGGAAAAGCGTGTGCAGTTTAGGCTCGTCAAAGCCAGTCTGCAACTTATCCACAACAATAATTAGTCCGTTTTTGGCAGTCTTAAAGTTGTCAATAACCTTATCCTCAGCAATACCGTTGTTCATAGAAGCGCACTTCTCGTAGTTTTGATTGTCGGAATATACAATCGAAATAGGAGCATCCGCATATTTGGCAAATTGGCCGAATGCGGTTTTCTCAGCAAAAATGCGTCGTATTATCTTACAATACTGAATGGCAATAGGAATCGATGTTACGGCAAGCATCGCTTTTCCCATACCACGGATTTTGCCATAAACCAGCGATAGAAGGCGGTTGACAATGAAGTTGGAAATCGCCTCCATGCGGCCAATGTTTTCGTAAATCTGTTTCTTGGCAAGAGAAACTTTCTCGTCGATACCGAGGCGAATGGCTTCCTCAACAGCCTGCCGCAAACCGTCAGGCAGTTCAAAACACATCTTAGCCGGAACGGGAATGATGTGCTTTGTAGGGTCGAGGATATAGCCGTCGTTGATAGCTTCCTGCATGGTGTATGAATCGAAAGGTTTCCACAGCTGCCCGAAGTTGGTGCCGCGGTGGAACTCACCGAAGCGAGCCAATACGCGATCGCTTGGAGTTGCGGTGAAACCGACAATGAGGTTTTTCTTCTTTGAGCCGCGAGTGATGAAACCTCCATCCTCATCGAAGATGTCCTGAATTTCATCGAAAGCCGAAAACATCTCTTGGTGCACATCATCGGTGTTGGAGCGATGCACCTCGTCAATGAGGAATGCCACACGCATCTGTTTGAAGTCTTTGCCCGCCTTTTCAATGGCATTTTTCAATTCCCAAAATTTCTGAATATTCACCACGATGATACGACGTTTGTCGGAAAGCGCCTTTACGAAGGTGTCTTGGTCGGAGGCCTCCACAAACATCGCTTTGTCAATGTTCATGTTGAGCATCATAGAATCGAGCTGGTCACGAAGCTGCAGACGGTCAACGACCAAAAGGATTTTGTCGTAAACCCACTCACCGTTATATCTCAGGTCTTTCAACTGCAATGCAGTCCACCCTATGATGTTGCTTTTGCCGAACCCGGCTGCATATTGGAGAAGCAGTGAATAAACATACTTGTTGTTGCAGTAGCTTTCGCGCTCGGCAATGGCCCTTTCTATAATATCTTGCGGAGCACTGAGGGCAGTAAGCTCGGAGCGAAGCTTTTCTATAAAATAGTTAGGTTCGCTTTCGTGGGCGAGAAATTCGCCGACACGCTCTATGATGCGGTCACAGCCGAATTTCTGCTTGGGGCGCGGCGAGATAAGCCGCCCCGTCTTGTCCTTGTATTCCTTTTTCTGCACCTTGCGCCCGTTCTCAGTTACGGTCACTGTCTTGTAGGTATATGCCATAAAGTTGTAATAGAGAATTTCTTTCTCTATCATCTTTTTGGAATAGAGTGAGCGCATGGACTCCTCGAAACGTTCGCGCGGTGTGGCTTCATCTCCTGCAATGGTGGGGAGCGGTTTGAACACTTTCTCCACTATCGGGCGGTAGGAAGATATCGAGATAAGTCCCTCTTGAAACCCTTTCTTTGCTTCGTCAAAGAATTGGCCGGGATTGCGGAGTACAAATGTGTCGTTAATGTCGGTGGTTACAAGGTGGATTGACTTCTCGAATGGACGGAGCATTACACGACGAAGCGTTTGCTGTACATCGTTGCCATTAGCGATTTTGGTATATTCCCAAACGGCTTCAAGATAATCCGTGATAACCTTGTTACGGCCGTTTGTTCGTGCCGTCTGATTGGTGAAGTTGCTTTTCAACTCGGCATAGCCTAAGAATATGCCGTTGACAAAGAACGAAAGGTCGGGGCGGAAAGCAAAGACTCGTTTCCCCTCATGGTGGAACGAATATGTCATTTCCTCGACCGCCGAGAAAATATTTTTCTCGAAGTCCTCGTCGCCACGGAGTTCAGAGCCGCTTACAAATAGGAGTTTCAGGGTTTCACCACCAAAAGAGTATGGTTTGTTTTTGGTGGTGCTGTTCAGAAAGATTGCCACGTTGGCACTCGCCTCAATCTTGTGGCGCAAATCGTCCATAATGTCGCGGAGCAACTTCTGTTCATCTCCGGCATACTCGGCTTTGTGAAGCAGGTTGCTCCATGCTTTAGAGGAGTTTGATTTCAGAAACTCCCGAAGGTCGGCGGGTATAAAGAGGTCGGGGGTAACGGCATTGTTCTTCACCTCGCGATAGCCGAGGCCGTCGTTACGGCGGCAGAAGAAGTCCATTACATATTCACCCTGTAATTCAAGTTCGGTCATGATAAAGAGGTGTTAATGGCGCGTTGGCCGGTTACTACTTCGTTGATGAGAGAGCGTTTCAGTTGCTTCAAACGCTCTATTTTGGTTTCTATCTTCTCTACGATAGCATCAATCTTGCCGCATTTGTCGTCGAGGTAGGCGGCAATTTCGTTTTGCTCTGAAATTTCGGGAACAGCAATTTCAATATTCCGCATAGCAGAATAATTTGTAGTCCAAAGGTCTGCGACAATTCCTTTTCCGTTACGATAGAATTCCTCAATCCAATCATTGCATCGGAAATAGTAATTGGCAAAAGCAGGGTCAATGTGAGTGGGTTCCAATACAATATAAATGAGAGAAACTGAACCGTCTAAAGGAGATGTGCCACAAGAGCCTTTTCTATCGCTGCGAGAGTTGACAACAAAATCGTTTTTACAAACTTTCTTTCGAGTATCACCTTCAGCCATTGATTTGGCAACATTTTCCATTTGTGGAACAACCCCGTTTTTAGTAACGGAAAGTGGAGGAGAATCTATTTCCGACACCTTTTCGTTGCGAAAATTAAAATAATTTCTAACCCTGCCAACGTTCCAATGTTCAGGAATATTTGGAACCCAACGTAGACCTGACGGTTTCATCGGCACATTAGGGTTAAGACCGCGAGTGACGGCTTGGTTGATGATGGCACGGCGCAGACGGCGGTAGCTGTCTGCCTTGCGCTCCAACAACTCAATCTCTCGCCCAATCTTCTCGCACTCCTTATCCAAGTATGCAGCAATCGCCTCTTGCTCCGCAAGCGGTGGCAACGAGAATGAATAATTTTTAAATTCGTTCATATCTACAGCCGGGAAAGTTGTAATTCTACAATTTTTTTACAACTTTCTCCGATGGGGAACAATAGATAGAAAATATATTTAAGCGCAACGCGCTTAATCAGCGATTAGCCAAGCGTGTTCGCCAATTGTTGCTGTTGTGGCCATAATAAAGCTATTCGCGTCAAACAAACCAGCGGTTTTAACTGCTTCGGGTGTAATATGTTGGATGGAATCTGAAAGAATGCGTCCATTTGTACGAATGTCCTCCATTCTGAACCATGGAATAGTGCCGCCATCCCAAAACTCGGCCACCGCTTTGGATGGAGTATATCCATTTCGTAACTCAAATAATTCTTTCAATCTCATAGTCCGAGGTCATTTTGGAGGTTGGCGAGGTCGCGGTCTATGTCGGCAATCTCAGCGAGGATAGTTTCTACAGACTCGACGGTTTCGGGCACATAAAATTCTTTGTTGAAGTTGACTTCAACACCCACAGTGTTTTCGAGAAGCTGATATGGCTTTGTGATATACTTTTGCATGAACGCAAGGATTGCCGCTTCGTTCTGCTCCGGGTCGGGATTGTATGGTACAATCTCGGTGTCCTTGTAGGTCTTGTCAACCAATTTGGCAGTTACGGTATTCTTTCCCGTTTTTTTGTTATGGTTGAACGAAACATTTATTACACCCATTCCGAGGTTTTCCTGCTCATCAGTTTTACGATTGATGCGGAAAACACCGGGTCGGTTCTTTCCTGTGAAATAAATGTAATCCTTGGTGAATACTGTAATCTCATTGGGCGCAATGCCCCACTTCTCAATTTCATCAGTGGGGAATGTTGCATCGTCTTCGACAGGCCATGCCCACTGACCGGGAAAAAATCCCCAAACGGCTTCGATGTCTTTGAGTTTGTATGGCTCGCCATAATATCCCAAAGAGTCACTAACATATTTGCCGAACTCGTCTACTTCGGTAAGTTGTAATTGCTGCTTGTTGAAGTAGAAATGCCATTTGTCGTAGACTTTGGCAATGTCGGAGTTCTCGAAGCGGACGAGCGCGTCGACAATGCGGGCACGGTGCTCAGCGTTCATCTCCTTACGCTTAGAGCCTTTGTTCTTTTTCAATGGACGCCAAAGGTCGGCGGCGTTGATAAGGATAACCTTGTCGCGGCGTTCGGGAGCTTTGGCTTTGTTCAATATCCACAGATAAGTGACAATGCCGGTGTTGAAGAACTCGTCAGAAGGCATCTGTATAATAGCTTCGACCCAGTCTTGGTCGAACAGATATTTGCGGATGTTGCTTTCGCCGCTTCCGGCATCGCCACTAAAAAGCGAGCTGCCGTTGTTGACTTCGACAACAATGCCTCGGTTTTCCCAAAGGTGGTGTGCGTTATGCTGTAAGAAAAGCAGTTGTCCGTCGCTGATAGAAGGATAAAAAGCGAACTGACCTGTTTGGTCGTCGCGCACTTCTTTCTCATATCCTTTCCAAGGGATGCCGTAGGGAGGATTGGCAACAACCACGTCAAATTCCTTGTCGCGGAAGCGACCTTGAGTGAGTGTGTTGCCATATTCGATTTTTGAATCTTCGCGGAATAGAGACTCGATTTTCGCCAAGGCGTAAAGTGCATCGTTGAAGTCCTGACCGTAGGTTGCAACATATTGGTAGCCACCAACATTCTTCAGTCGGTCAGCCACGCCGAAAAGAAGGTTGGCACCGCCACAAGTCGGGTCATAAAGACTCACATAGTCTGTTTTGGGAATATCGACCTTAACGGCAACAATCTCTGCTATGAGAGAGATAATATCTTCGGGGGTGTACTGTTCTCCGGCGGTCTCGGCAGAGATGTCAGCCCACTTGCGCTTGATGTGTTCTTCAAGCGTGGTAATGTCGGAATTGTTGTATGGAGAGAGGTCAATCTGTGCCCAACGTGTAACATATTGCATGAGCACTCCCTTCTTGCGAAGCTCTGCCTTTATACCGTCAAGGTTGAGATACTTACTATCTTCGGTGCCACGCTCAATACCGAGAAGTTCTTTAATTGTGGAGTCGAAACCGTTGAGATAGGATTGAAAATCCTGCTCAAAAGTTTTGTCGTTGTCGCAGATTGAGGCAAGCGTCTTGCCCTGCATGACGATATATTCGTTGAAACCACATCCCCGGTCGCGGAATGCTTCAAGGAATTCATCGGGATTGTCTATGCGATTAAGGTCCTCCGCTTCTTCAATATCCTTGATTTCCTTGAGCATACGACCTTCAAGCATTATCAATGCAAAGAAGGGCATCATATAATCGGGAAATTTGCTTTGCTTAATTCCAGAGGAAATAAGCAAATCGGCGCACGACCAAATCTCAGATTCGTATGATAAAATATCTTTCATTTTGTCTTAATCAATCATTATTACCGCCATTGATGAGTTGGCGAGGGTCAACATTCAAAAGTTCTGCAATTTTCACAAGCATATCAAGGGAGGGCTGCATCTTGTTGGAACACCATCGTGAAACGGTTGCTTCATTCTTGCCGACTTGCTCAGCCAGCCATTTTCCGGTTTTACCATTCTCAACTAACACAACTTTTAGCCTATTGATTTTTTGAGATTCCATACTTCTTAATTTGCCTGTTAATTACAATACTTTGATTTATAACGCAAATATAATACTTCTATTTTTAATCTATCACATTGTTTCTCAGAAAAGTGGATTAAAAGGCGGAAACGTGATGATTCCCCGTTCTAATTCACTACCTTTGCAATAGAAATCGAACTCTTCCGTATCAAATTATGAACGAGGAAAACAAAATAATACTCTATCAGGACGATAATGAGATAACCCGTGTGTCCGTGCGTTTTGCCGATGAGGATTTGTGGCTGACACAAAAACAGTTGGCGGATATATACTGTACGACACAAGAGAATATCTCGATGCATATAAGCAATATATATGCAAACAAAGAATTAGATGAAAATCGAACTTATAAGAAATTCTTATTAGTTCGTCAGGAAGGTAATCGTCAGGTGAAACGTAACATAGACCACTATAATCTTGATATGGTTATCGCTTTGGGTTATCGTGTGCAGTCGCAAGTGGCTACCCGTTTCCGTCGCTGGGCTACTCAGCGGCTTCATGAGTATATCCAAAAGGGATTTGCGATGGATGATGAGCGGTTGAAGCAAGGAGGTAATCGGTATTTCCGTGAGTTACTGCAGCGTATCAGAGATATTCGTAGTAGCGAACGCAACTTCTATCAGCAAGTCACCGATATTTATGCTACGGCTACGGATTATGACCCACGTGACAATATGACAAAGATGTTCTTCGCCACTGTACAAAACAAACTGCATTATGCGGTTCATGAGAATACTGCAGCTGAGGTTATTTACAATCGTGTGGACAACGAGAAGCCATTTGTGGGTATGACGAACTTCAAGGGAAACTATGTGACTAAGGATGATGTAAAGATTGCCAAGAACTATCTCTCAGAGATTGAACTGCAACGTCTTAACCTGCTTGTTTCCGGTTTCTTGGACTTTGCTGAGTTTCAAGCGTTGGAAATGAATCCTATGACAATGAAGGATTGGATAGAAGCACTGGACAACCAAATTATAGCACACAAGCGAAAGGTTTTAATTGGCAAGGGAAACATCTCGCACAAACAAGCGATTGAGAAAGCTGAAAAAGAGTTCGCCATCTATCGCAAACGCGAAATGGATATGCTTGAAAGTGATTTTGATAAGGAAATCAAGAAACTGAAAGACAATGATTTAAAGTAATTCACCACCTTTGCATCCGGAAACCTTCACGCAACCTTGCGCAGAACGCAGCAAGTCATTGGTGGAGCAATCGGAGGAGATTACAGTTGAGTCGCTTTTAGAAAGTAATGATATTCAGCCACTTGGAAATAAATTGCGATTCCTGGTGGCACCACGCAAAAGAGAGTATCACGAAAGTGATGCTCTCTTTTTTTGACTCATCCGCGGTGGCGCATTATTAGGGGTCGTGATTGAGGGCAGCCCGAATAAAATCGTTGCGAGTGATTCAATAAAAAAAGACTTGGAATCGTTTATGACATGCGTTTCCAAGCCTTTTTATCCCAAATGTACGACCGATTTGGGTTTATTGTAGTGTTCAGTCTGCTGTTTGTGCAGATACTGACACCTCTATACTATTGATTTCAACGAAAAAATACATCGCAATAGTATCCTGTCTATTATTGTTTTTCTTGTATTTTTAGTATAGACTTTTTTCTGACTCACCAAGGAATTTGAAACCATTCTTTTGATAGAATGGCACTGCTGATGAGTAGGTGTAGAGTCAAATTGCTCCATGTCCCGAAAATATTCCTCCAAAAGGAGTGTGCTTCTCAGATTTAATTTGTATTTTTGCTATGTCTATCGTTGGATTTTCTTGTTTTCTTTTCGCAACACTAAGACAAATTAATTCTTCGACATGGCAAAATCCTGGGCCGCTTGGCCTGTCTAAGAACTTTTTGTTACTCAGGCGTTTAAAAAGTTTAATTTATAATAGTGTTGCAGAATTAAGGACTTACACATTATCATGAGACATATCATAACATCTTGCTTGATTGCAGTGTGTGCTATGACAGCCATTGCTCAGCACACTCCCGTTTATCTTGACGAGACACAGCCTATAGAGCGGCGCATTGACGATGCTCTCTCACGCATGACTCTTCAGGAAAAGATACGCGTCATACATGCGCAGAGCAAATTCTCGTCTGCCGGAATACCGCGTTTGGGGTTTCCCGACTTCTGGACAGACGACGGTCCTCACGGTGTACGCCCTGACGTACTGTGGGACGAATGGGAACAGGCAAGACAGACCAACGACTCATGCGTGGCGTTTCCTGCGCTGACATGCCTTGCCGCCACATGGAATCCAGACCTTGCCGCACTCTATGGCAAGAGTCTCGGCGAGGAAGCTCTCTATCGTGGCAAGGACATGATTCTCGGACCGGGCGTCAACATCTATCGCACTCCGCTCGGAGGACGCAACTTCGAGTATATGGGCGAAGACCCTTATCTGGCTTCCACGATGGTGGTGCCTTACATACAAGGGCTACAGTCGATGGGAGTTTCGGCATGCGTCAAGCATTACTGCCTGAACAATGACGAGGAATATCGTAATCAGGTGAACGTCATTGTAAGCGACCGCGCTCTGCATGAGATTTATCTGCCTACATTCAAGGCTGCCGTAGAACAAGGAAAGGCTTGGGCGATTATGGGCGCATACAACCTCTACAAGAACGAGCATAACTGCCATAACCAGTATACGCTAAACCGCATTCTGAAGGGCGACTGGGCATTTGACGGCGTGGTGGTAAGCGACTGGGGCGGATGTCACGACACTGACCAGGCTGTAAAGAACGGACTGGACATGGAGTTCGGATCCTGGACCAATGGTCTGTCTGCAGGCACAAGCAACGCTTACGAGAACTATTATCTTGCCACACCATATCTTAAAGATATCAAGAGCGGCAAGTACACCACACGGGAACTTGACGACAAGGTGCGCCGTGTGCTGCGATTGTTCTTCCGCACGACTATGAACAGACAGCGTCCTCACGGCTTCCTCTGCTCTGAATCGCACTACGAAGCAGCCCGTCAGATAGCTGACGAGGGAATCGTGCTCCTACAGAACCGCAACAACGTGCTGCCCATCGACCGCACCAAGGCGAAGCGCATACTCGTAGTGGGCGAAAACGCCATCAAGATGATGACCGTCGGCGGTGGTTCGTCATCGTTGAAGGTGCAGCGTGAGACGCTTCCTCTTGACGGACTGAGAGCGAAACTCGGAGGTTCGGCAGAGATTGATTATGCACGAGGCTACGTGGGAGACGTGACGGGCGAATATAATGGAGTGGAGACTGGTCAGAATCTGAAGGATAACCGCTCCGCTGACCAGCTCATTGCCGAGGCTGTGGAGAAGGCAAAGAACGCCGACTATGTCATTATGGTGGGCGGACTGAACAAATCGGACTATCAGGACTGCGAAGGACACGACCGCAAGCAGTATAATCTGCCATACGAGCAAAACCGTTTAATCGAGGCTCTCGCCAAGGTTACTGACCGCCTCGTTTACGTAAACGTCTCTGGCAACGCCGTGGCAATGCCTTGGAAAGACAAAGTGCAGGCCATCGTGCAGAGCTGGTTTATAGGCTCAGAGGCAGGCAACGCCATCGCCGATGTGCTGACGGGCGACGCCAATCCGAGCGGCAAGCTGCCATTCACATGGTACGGAAGCCTCAACGACTGTGGCGCACACGCTCTGAAAACCTATCCTGGCACGTGGCGCGAGACAGACGACACGGCTGCTGGTTTTGACAAGATAATAGACGAGGAATATAAGGAAGGCATATACGTGGGTTACCGATGGACGGAGAAAAACCGCATCAAGCCGACATTTGCTTTCGGACACGGACTGAGTTACACATCTTTCAGCATCAGCAACCTGCGCCAGTCTGCCAAAGAGATGACGCGCGACGGCAAGCTGACATTCACCGTAACCGTCAAGAACACCGGCACGAAGCGCGGCGCAGAGATCGTACAGCTCTACGTAAAGGACGTGGAAGCATCGGTGGACCGTCCCGTAAAGGAACTCAAAGGATTCAAAAAGGTATGGCTCAATCCCAGCGAACAGCAGGACGTGGACATTACCATAGACAATACAGCCCTCGCTTTCTACGACGAAACGTCAAGCTCATGGAAGTCGGAGAACGGCGTATTTGAAGTTCTCATCGGCAACGCCTCGGACCATATAACACAGAAGGCTCGCTTCACACTAAAATAGAAGACCGCCCTTTTTGAAAATACTCATTTAACCCAAATCGGTCATTTGGGTTTGCTATGGATTTTGTTCTTTTAGAAGAGTTGATTTTGTTTGGCTTTTAATGAGTAATATTAAAAACACACTAAAGACGCCTTATAAAAGACAAAAGACTGCAAGCTGTTATATTAACGACATAATGACCGTTTTGGGTTTAACATAAATATTGTATTCATCAAATCAACCACTTCCTCGATACAAGGATGGAGAACTTATAACAGAAGCAACTAACAAGAAATTCTTGTTAGTTCGTCAGGAGGGTAATCATCAGGAAAAACGTAGTATTGACCACTATAATCTTGATATGATAATTGCCCTTGGTTATCGTGTACAGTCCCAAGTTGCAACCCGTTTTCGGGTCAGTAGATAAAGTAATCACTTGGTAAAATTAGAAATAATCCGGATACTCATGACGGTAGGGAGTATCCAGATTATTTTGTATGGTAGAATATTCTATTTGAATAGATTTAGATGGCATTCGGGAAATGTGAGAATAATGTTACTTTATATCTGGCAAATCAAAATAACTTCGCATAAAATCGTAGGCTTCCTTATTGTAGGGCTGCGCCGGATCATTTGGGCGAGTTAAATAGGCTTGAATATTTTGCTCTAGTATGGGTTTTATAAGGGCATAATAATTTATCACTTGAAATCTTCCATTTATATTTTGAGCATAAATAACGCCTAAGGCGGAAGAAGCTATTATATAACCAAAAATATACATCTCATAATCTTGATTTGATGGAGGAAAGATATCAGAAGCATTAAATGGTTTGTTTGTGTCATGAGAATATATGCATGCCAATAATGCAAGATTACCAATAAAGGATCCGGCATTAACAAAATTAAAGGCAACTCTATCAATCGTATCTTGAGAAGCTTTATTTATTTTTTCTTCTATATCCTCATCATTGTGTTCAGCAGTCTCTGGCTTTTCGCTATTTCCATTATCAGTAGTTGTTGATAATTGTGGAAGATTCTGTGTGATGTTTGATTGTGAATCCTTCTGATTTCTAAACTCATCACTATTCATTCTGCTAACTTGTTCTCGCGTCTCGATTGAAATACTCCTAACTTCAGATAGGCGATCTAAAAACATCTGACATCTCTTGTGTCAATTCTTCTGATTTTTTTGAAAATTCAAAAAGGGAGTCGGTTATTTTTGAAGATGCGTTGTCAATCTTGCCATATTGTACTTCACCTTTATTGTTAGACACGATTGCATAAATTATTGCAACCACGGAAAGGATTAATGACGAAAGAGTTGAAGCAAAGGAAATGTATGATACAATCTCTGCCGAGTGATCACTTTGTATGCAGATATACGTTGCAAGCTCTACAATAAGAAATATGCAAATGCCGCATATATAACCTAAATGCAACCGTTTATCTTTAAGCGATGTTCCATATTTCAATCCGATAAATACAATCGCAATGATTGTAACTAATATCGAAAGCAGATTAAATGTTGGTGAGGTCCAAAAACTGTTCATGATGCAATTTATTCATTAATACCTATTCCTTGATTATCGATTGCGTGAATGATTTCGAGTTTAAGGTCTTCGGGGTAGTCCTTGTTCGTCATGTAACAGGAGATGATGCGTTGGAGAAGGTCTTTGTCTATACGCCCGGCGGCGACGTGGTATATAATCGCCTCCATACACTGCATGAAGTTGTAGGCGTGCCAATAATATCCGTTATGAACGAGAAACCACATACCGATTGTCAAGGCAACACGCTTGTTGGAATCCTCGAAATAATGGCCGGTGCATAAGCCGAAGACCAGATATGTCAACTTTTCTACGAATGTCGGATAATACAGGTCATTCTGCACGAAGTCAAGAACCTTGCGGATACCTCCTTCGTCCTTCACACCTTGCAGACCTCCACCGCTGGCAGCCACGGTCTTGCTGTAGACCACCAACGCCTCGGCGTAGTCAATGTATTTCAGTTCCTCACTCATCTTCGGCTTGCTTTAGACGTTTGAGCACTTCGCGGTTTTCAGGCAGTTCCATAATTTCATCGAAGTCTATAGATTTATCTCCAATGAAACGGTCGAACTCTTCTGGAGTCACTGCACGAAGATAGCCTGCAATGTTATTATGGAATACATCGCGGAAAGCCACATCACGAGAGGCCATCTTGGTACGGGCATCATAGATGAACGGTTGCATGGCCGGTAATTGTTCCTGTTCAGTAATGAGTTCTTTCACTCGGTCGAGAGATAGTTGTTCACCTCCATTTGCTTTGTATTCCGCCTCGATCGCAAAACCTATACCATTCTCAAAAGATGATATGCAACGCAAAACCTCGACATAGAGAGTCCGGCGCACATTGTCATCCTTATTAAGACGTAACAGTGCACGGTATTCTTTCGCTTTTTCCTTGAAAACAGCCTGATAGATTAAATCTGTTATTTGAGCATATTTGAAGGTCTTATGGCCTTGTACGCATTTACCTATGGCACTTGTAAAGGTCTTACGGTAATTGTCTTCTTCAATGGCAACTGGAAGGAAATCTACATCGCGAGTGTTGATATACTTTGTTCCACCACCGGCCCTATTGTTTATTGTAGAGATTACTATATCAAGTATTCTAGCACGAACCAATTTGGCTTTCTCGCTTTCTGTGAGCAGCATACCCACGTTAAGAACGGCTCTGAAATTGAATAGACCCAGCTGAGTTGTTTTGCTCCCGACATTTATGACGGGAGCAAATTGTAACTTAAATTCTTTCAGCTGCTTACCTTTACTTAAAACATAACCATTATGCTTTAGCTCATCGCCGTATTCTTCTAAAAGACGTTCTATTGTGCGTTCTTCAACCTCATAGAAATCCGCCACCATTTTCTTGGTAAAACGATATTCACCTTCAAAAAGCATCCCAGTAAAACCAAGATTTTCCTGAAGAGCATCCACGGCGTAGCGGTTATTCAACACGTTCTGCCGCTCGATATTTGATACTGTAAGGTCGTTCATATAGCAAAATTACAAATTTATTTTTGATAGGAGGCTATCTATGAAGAGATAATCGCTAAAAGACATCCGTTTTTGTCGGTAGAATTATTGAAATGAGCCGCAAACACAGGGAGAACGCTATGTAAAGAGCTTTGATGGGTGGCATCATCTGCTAACAATGCTCTATGCTGTGATTATGCGGTTCGACTCACTGCGTGAGATAGAAGCATCTATGCTTGTGGAAGTTCGCAAACTGGCCCATGTAAGCACAGAATGCGCACTTACCCCACATTTTCCATCTGTAACATTCTAGGACTCAGAAATAAGTCTGTCGTGATCAAGCAGCGTTTGCGTCTTCACGGCATCTTCCCTTGTGGTGTAGTGCGCCCATTCATAGAGCAACAAGGCAAGCGTAATGGTTGACGAGTCCAATCGTTTGACTGGCATCTTGAAACGGAACTTGGCACGTTGCCATGCCGCCTGCTGTCCGAAATGAACGACCAAGGCATAAAATATGCGCCAGAACACAGCACTGCTCCTGTTGGCATTCCGGTATGCCACTGTCGATTTTGAGGGGTGCGACAGATTCCGAGGTGGTTCAAGTTGCCCGTTGGCTGAATTCACCCGTTGGAGATCACGCACCGAGTCACATCCTAAGAACCGGCAGAACACCAAGCTTGAGACCAGACTCCAAGTGTCGAAGCTCTTACAGTGCTTGTCCGTTTTCTTTTCACGAATAATTTCCCTTATGTTTTTTTGGAGCAGTTTGCCGATTGCTTGAGCGAAAAGTGTTATATTTGCCAGAGAAAGAGGGAAAAGAGAAGAATCTCTTTGCTAAGGTAGTGAATTCTGCCTTAGCTTTACTTCCTTTTTCGTTTTTTCTTGAAAACATTTAGGACAATATTGGCTCAACGGAATTTGCTCTGTAAGGAATGGATATTTCAATTGATAATAAATCGTATTCTTATAGCTTCATTGGCGAAACATTACACCGCCCATTGATTGATACTTTTGGTATTAATCAGAATGACATATCAAAATACAAGGAACACGAGGAAGAAACAGATGAATACAAAAAGAGATTAGACAACATGACATTTTACATTTCTATGATACCAGGCGTCATTGCGTATATCGCGGAACTAATCTATATTTTCAATAATCCCAAAGTTTCCTTTCCGCACAATTGGTTTTTATCTGCAGTCATGGCTATATTCCCTTTCCTGCTAGCTCCTTTGGCAGTTGCTTGGCAAGCATGTCTTTTGAGTCTTTTTATTCCAGAAAAAGCATTCAAAAAGAATGCCCTTAAAATTGTTGGCATTGCCCCTGCTCTTCCCCCGAAATGGGAAAAGGTCAATGACTATAAGATGAAATGTGAGCAGTTTAAGGAAAAAGAAATAGACTATCTTTTTGAATTCCCTGGTATTCACAAGACTGATTATGACTTGTCTGCTTTTGGGGCAAAATGTATTGAATCTTTTCTCAAAGAAGTTATATCCTTTACAAATATCCAAAATGGCATTATCTACAAGGAGAATCTAAGACAAGAACAGAGATATTGGTTTGATTTGAATCCTTTTGAATTTGAAAAAGAAGTAGCCTATTGGTTTGAGCAACAAGGGTACAACTCCATTGTTACAAAAAAAACAGGCGATGGAGGTGTGGATATTATTATTTCAAAAGGCAAATATAAGGCATATGTGCAATGTAAGCGTTATAAAACATCAAAAGTTGATAGGCCTACGCTTAATGCCTTGTATGGTGTCGTTTGTGCCGACAATGTAGATCAAGGGATTGTCGTATGCCTTTTAGGTATAACCGATGAAGCCAACGAATTTGCAAAGAAAGTAGGTATAAAAATAATAACAGTAGACGAACTCGCTCCTAAGGATGATTTATTTCAACATAAAATTAAAAAGGAGACATTATGTGCATATCCTGTCCAAAATAACAAATATTGGGTGGAAGTAGGCAACTTCAAATTAAACACAAATGCATATAGACGAAGAGAAAATGTCTTGGAAAAATCATCAAAATGGAATAATTCCGAACTTTATCATCCTGTAGAATATAAGGGCATTTACCTATGTCTTTATTGTCACCAAGATGATTTTGTAAAGTTTTCAGAATGGTACAAATTAAAAGAAAAGGCTTCTTATACAAGAAAATACAAAAAGAAGTTGTATCGAAGGAACAGATATTGGAGGAACTAAACCTCACAAGCTTATTGAAAAAGCCTCTTCTCTTTTAGCGCATAACTATTTGTAAGGGCGTCCATTCCAGTATCAATCTTATACAACTCATTTATTGAACAAATGGATTACGTCAATCACAATTCGTTGGGCAGCAATGCGTCTGCCCAATAGAATTGTTTCCTTGTCGTTGCCATAAGACCGATTGGCACCTGTGACTTCAAAATATTTCCCCAAGACATCTTTCATAAAAAAATAGCCATTGTAGAAGTTAGGGAACAAGCAAATTTAATGTAAGTGAGCATATTAATCATATTTTTGAAGATGGAGAGCTGGTAAGGGAGGCAACTGTTCGGAAATTCCGAACAGTTCAGATAGAAGGTTCTCGCAAGGTTGAACGGTAAGTGGAGCGCTACAACCTTGACATGGTTATCGCTTTGGGCTATCGTGTGCAGTCTCAGGTGGCTACTCGTTTCCGCCGCTGGGTTACCCAACGGCTTCATGAGTATATCCAGAAAGGGGTTGCGATGGATGACGAACGCTTAAAGCAAGGCGTTTCTTGACGTCTTGAAAAAATCTCTTAAAAATCTGTCAATCTTTCGTTTAAGCATCGTCTTGTCGTTTTTCCAAGGCAAAATTATGCGTTTTTGTCCGCTTTTCCAAGCATTTTCACATTGTTTTTGTCCGTTTTTCCAAGATTTTTTCTAATACTTGAAGCTGCTGCCGCCAAGGAACTCGCGCAAAAGGCTTGTGGCTGGGATTTGACGGTTGGGGATGGCGTTGAAGTAGCTGAGGAAACTGAGCAGACGGTATGCCTCGGCATATTCCGGCACGTTGTGCGGCACCTGCTTCAATATCGGCTCGGCAAAGTCCTTCATGACACCAAGCTCGAATATCAGCGATGAGTTAAACATTGCGTCGGCGTTCTCCTGATACGGGAATATCCATTTTCCTTCGCCACGGCGCACGCTCGGCCAACGGCGGATGGTGTCGAGCGCCGACGTGCCGCGATACTTGAAGTCGCGCACAATGCGGCGCAGCAGTCGGTTGTCGGTTGTCGGCACCCAGTTATGGTTGTCGATGTTGAGCGTTGTGAGCGCAGACACATACACCTTATACTTCATCTCGTCGGGGATGCTTGCCGTCAGCTCTGGATTAAGTCCGTGGATGCCTTCCATCAGCAGTATCGAGTTGTCGTCGAGACGGAGCTTGTTGCCTTTGTATGTGCGTTTGCCTGTGGTGAAGTCATACGACGGCATCGCCACCTCCTTTCCGGCGATAAGGTCGGTCAGGTCTTTGTTGAACTGCTCGATGTCGAGAGCGTAGAGCGACTCATAGTCATAGTCGCCGTTCTCGTCGCGCGGCGTGTGCTCACGGTCTACGAAATAATTGTCGAGTGAAATCATCTGCGGGCGCACCAGATTGGCAAGCAGATGGATGGACAGGCGTTTGGTTGTGGTCGTTTTGCCCGACGACGACGGTCCTGCCACCAGCACCACGCGCGCGCCTCCCTGGCGGAAACGTTCGGTGATCTGGTCGGCTATGGCTCCGATTTTCTTGTCGTGGATGGTCTCTGCCACGGCAATCAGCATGCCCACGTTGCTCTTGTCGGCGACGGCCTTGTTGAGCATGCCCACGCTGCCCACTCCCACCGTCTTGTTGAGCTTTATATAGTCGGTAAACGCCTTGAACAGTTTTGGCTGCGGATTAATCCCCGCAGGCTTCGTGCGGTCGCCGTCAAAGTCGGGCGGCAGCAGGAGCAGTCCGCTCTCGTAGGGCACAAGGTCGAACACCCCGACATAGGATGTCGACGGCACAAGGTCGCCATAGTAACTGTCTACAAACCCTTCAAGGCTGTAATATGTGGTGTAGAGGTCGGCAGCAGTTTCAAGCAGCGTCACCTTGTCAGCCATCCCGGCGTTGCGAAACAGCTTGATGACATCGGTCGTAAGCTTAGTGCTTCTAACAAACGGAATGTCGGCGGCAATGATTTCCTCCATGCGACGCTTCACGGCAGCGACAGTAGCGGCGTCGGCAGTCTGCCGGTCGATTGTGGCATAGTATCCGCTGGCGATTGAATGCTCTATGCACAGACTGGCGGCAGGATACAGGTCGTGGACTGCCTTGGCGAGCACCATGCAGAGCGAACGCACATACATGCGCTGTCCCGACGGATTGCCCTCATCGATGAAGTTCACCATCTTCGGCATAAAAAGCGGATAGTTGAGACCCTCGGTCTTGTGGTTGACGTGGGCGCAAATAGGCTTCACGCTGATTTCATCCTTTATGCGGTTGTACACGTCGAGCAATGTCTCTCCGCCTTTGACATCCATATATTTGCCTGTGTTCTCACAGAAAATCTGTATCTTGTCGTTCATAGTCGATTCGCGTTTTAAAGTTCAGCGTAAAGTTACGCTTTCTGACGCGATTATCCAATAACAACCATGTCACAATTTGTTTTTGAGCGACAAATGCACTAAGTTTGCAGACAGTATGGCTAACATCTATGACAACAGACGGATCTGGAAGACGGTGTTTCTGGCGGTGTCGCTGGTGCTTGTGGCTTTCTTCCTCCACATTTCCAACAACTTGGTCGACGACCTTGCCGACCAGGAACGCGAGCGTATGGAGATTTGGGCCAACGCCACAAAGGCGCTGACATCGGCTCAGTCGTCCGACATCGACTTCTATCTGAGCATCATAAAAAACAACAACAACATCCCGGTGCTGCTTGTCGACGACAACGACAACATCCTGATGTCGCGCAACTTCAAGATGCCCGAACCCGTCGACTCGCTGACGCCCGACCTGCTGTCGGACGCCAACCGCGCGTTTCTCGCCAAACGGCTCAAGGCTCTGAAAAAAACAAACAACCATATCCCAATCAAAATCGACGGCGCCACAACGCAACACATCTACTATGAGGACTCCACGCTGCTCACAAGCATGTCCTACCTGCCGCGCATCCAGATTGCCGTGATGATAATCTTCGTGATTATCGTATACCTTGCCGTGATGTCGACAAAAAAGGCAGAGCAGAACAAAGTGTGGGTCGGACTGTCGAAAGAAACCGCCCACCAGCTCGGCACGCCGATTTCATCGCTAATGGCATGGGTGCAGATGCTCGAGGCGTCGGGCGTTGACAAAGAGATTGTCGAGGATATGGACAAAGACGTGAACCGGCTGTCGATGATTGCCGACCGATTCTCGAAAATCGGCTCCAAGCCGGAAATGAAGCTGGAGCCCGTGTGCGAGTCGGTAAGGCAGGGACTTGACTATATGCGTGCACGCATCTCCACGAGTGTGGCACTGTCGGTCAACCTCCCCGACGACGACCGCAACGTGATGCTCTGCCGTCCGCTGTTCGCATGGGTGATTGAAAACCTGTGCAAAAACGCTGTCGACGCCATGCAGGGCAAGGGAAGTCTCAACGTGACCGCCGGCTACGACCACCGCACGGCATTCATCGAAGTGACCGACACCGGAAAAGGCATTGCCCGAAAAAACTTCAAGACGGTGTTCAGCCCAGGATTCACCACCAAGAAGCGCGGATGGGGACTCGGTCTGACGCTGGCGAAGCGTATAATTGAGGAATATCACGGCGGACGCATCTTCGTCAAGTGGTCGGAAATCGGCGCCGGAACCACGTTCCGCATCGAGCTGCCGATAAAATAGCGACAAAAGCTCTGAAATTTTTTTGTAGTATAGTCGGTTTTTGCGTACTTTTGCGTTGATAAAAAATCATTTTGTCATGGTTCGTAAATATGACTATCTCGTAATCGGGTCCGGAATAGCGGGAATGAGTTTCGCGCTGAAAGTGGCAGAGACAGGCCGTGTGGCGCTAATCTGCAAATCGGACATAGAAGAGGCCAACACTTTTTATGCACAAGGCGGTGTGGCTTCAGTGACAAATCTCAAAGTCGACAACTTCGACAAGCACATAGAAGACACTATGATTGCCGGCGACTGGCTCAGTGACCGTGCTGCCGTGGAGAAGGTGGTGAAAGGCGCTCCCGAACAAATCAACCAACTGCTCAAGTGGGGCGTTGATTTCGACCGCAAGGAAGACGGTGAGTTCGACCTGCACCGCGAGGGCGGACACTCGGAGTTCCGCATCCTGCACCACGCCGACAACACCGGCGCCGAAATCCAGCAGAGTCTCGTGCGCGCCCTCAAAAGTCACCCCAACATCGACGTGTTTGAAAATTTCTTCGCCGTTGAAATCATAACCCAGCATCATTTGGGCAAAATCGTGACGCGACGCACTCCCGACATCACTTGCTACGGAGCATATATCCTCAACCCCGAAACTGGAAAAGTGGAGACTTTCCTGTCGAAAGTGACAGTGATGGCAACCGGCGGCATCGGTCAGGTCTACACCACGACAACAAACCCGATGGTGGCAACCGGCGACGGCATCGCAATGGTGTACCGCGCAAAAGGTACCGTAAAGGATATGGAATTCATTCAGTTCCACCCAACTGCACTATACCATCCGGGCGACCGCCCTTCGTTCCTCATCACTGAGGCTATGCGTGGCTACGGCGCCGTGCTGCGCACAATGGACGGCAAGGAATTCATGCAGAAATACGACCCGCGCCTGTCGCTCGCTCCACGCGACATCGTGGCGCGAGCCATCGACAACGAGATGAAGATGCGAGGCGACGACCATGTGTGGCTCGACGTGACCCACAAAGACCCGGAAGAAACGAAACACCACTTCCCAAACATTTACGCCAAGTGTCTGAGCCTCGGCATCGACATTACGAAAGACTATATCCCTGTGGCGCCGGCTGCACACTACCTGTGCGGTGGCATCAAGGTGGACCTCAACGGATGCTCTTCAATCCAACGCCTGTATGCCGTGGGTGAATGCTCATGCACAGGCCTGCACGGAGGCAACCGACTGGCTTCCAACTCTCTGATTGAAGCCGTGGTCTATGCCGACGCGGCGGCAAAGCATTCGATGGCAAACATTGCCCACTACTCGCTGCGCGAAGACGTGCCGGAATGGAACGACGAGGGCACGCAGCACAACGAGGAGATGGTGCTGATCACACAGAGCCTCAAGGAGGTGAACCAAATCATGAGCACCTACGTGGGCATTGTGCGCTCCAACCTGCGACTTGACCGTGCATGGAACCGCCTCGACATCCTATACGAGGAGACCGAGCGTCTGTTCAAGCAGAGCAAGGCATCGCGTGAAATCTGCGAGCTGCGCAACCTCATCAACGTGGGCTACCTGATTATGCGACAGGCAAAGGAACGCCACGAGTCGCGCGGATTGCACTATTCAATCGACTATCCGCCTGAAAAACGCCGTTTGTAAGCGTTTCAACAAACAGACAAAACGACACAGCGACGCCATCCGGTGCCGCTGTGTCGTTTTTGCTTATATTACTGATAAAGAGACTCACCCCTCCCCTATTTTTCACTTACAAACCGCTTGAGCAGAAACGCAAGAAAATATGGGAAGGTATAGAACCTGCCATTAAATCCAATATTCTTATTGCATAATTTAATGCCGTAACGGATATCCGGATATTTGCCGTCGTTAGCCGTCAACTTTGACAACGATTTGGTTGCATTGTCCGATGCCTTCACCTCTATGGGTATCAATGTTTGAATGTCGCGTATGAAGAAGTCCATCTCTAACGTTGATTTTTCATTACGATAGAAATACAAATCATAGCCTTGCTTCGCCAACATATCACCTACAACGTTTTCATAAACAGCACCCTTGTAAGTGCCATAATTCTTATTCACCCGCATATCCTCCTGCGACTCCTCATCGAGCGAGGCAACAAGCAAACCCGTATCCTTGTAATAGAGCTTATATGATTTCGGATCGTAGTTGCCCTTAAGCGGCAGGGAGATATGCGCAAGACAATGGCACACATTGACTATTCCGGCATCACTAAGCCATTCCACCGTGCCGACATATTCCCGGTTTCTGGCACCATGGGCAATCTTGCTGATCTGAAATTTCTTATTGTCTTGCCCCAAGAACACAGAAATGTGGTTGTAGACATTCTTTATCTTACCCTTGTCAAGACCTTGCGCATACTTCGTTATGTCCTCCTCATAGTCGAGAAGAAGTTGCCGTTGCATCTTGAGTGTGCCGCTGAAATTGCCCTTCTTTACAAACAAACTGACCACCGCCGGCATTCCGCCGACAATCATATAGTCGCGAAACAACCCTCCCAACACATCCATCTCCAAGCTCGACAACGGTGTGACTGACACCATCTTTTCGAACAGTCGCTCTACAAACGCTGAATCATAACCTTTTGCCCATAGAAACTCCTCAAAATCCATGGAATGCATTGTATAATCCTCTTTGTAGCCCACACTGTTAGACTCTATTTCCTGATAATTAATGCCCATAAGCGAGCCAGAGCAGACCACGTCATACCTACCATCTATTTTGAATGCCTTAAGACTTGTGGCGCAAACAGGGCAGTCCTGCATCTCATCGAAAAAGAAAATCGTGTTGCCCGGTTCTAATTCTATATTGGGGTTGATAAGCGTGATGTTGCGCACAACACTGTCCACATCATAGCCGTCATCAAATATCGACTTGAATTTCTGCTGTAAAACAAAATTGATGGCAACCACATTCCTATAGTTGTCATTTGCAAATTGCATGATGGATGCCGTCTTGCCAATCTGCCGCGCTCCTTTGACGATAAGAGGCAATCGATCCTCGTTTTCCTTCCATTCTTTGAGAAAGTCGTCTATTTTTCTCCGCATTAATCTCATAATCAACACATTTTTCTTTTGCAAAGATAGCGTTAAATCACAAAATTCCAAGCAAATATATGCGAAAAATCACAAAATTCCAGACTCTTCAGCCTCTTTTATCACAAAATTCCAAGGAGCGACACGTGGAAAATCTCAAAATTTCCAATTTCTACTCCTTACGACCTTCCTTCTTTTTGCGGAAACGGCCAAGGGCATAGCCCAGCACTTCGCGCTGAATTGTTGAGTTCAGGAAGCGGTTTGCCATATAATAGAGCGCGAAGCACACAGATGTCTGCGCAAGGATGTTGAGCCACGGATTAGCAATGCCGACAAGCACAAGGCACTGAACCGCAGCCACAGCGCCCGAAATGACGGCATACGGAAGGATGTCGCCTACCACGTTGCGCGTCGGATAGCCTACGATGCGACCAGCCACAATCACGGCATAGACAAAGAACAGCGCCGACGCCACAAGCTGTCCCCAAATCATCGCCGTTATGCCCATGGGGATGGTCACCACGATGGCGACTATCATCAATGCGTCTTTGACCGATTCGTAGACCACAAGCGAGCGCGAACGCCCGAGTCCGAGGATGTAGTTGTTGATGTTGGTGGCAAGCACTATGAAGATGCCGCGCACGGCGAGTATCTGAAACAGGATTATGGCTTCATCCCACTTCGTGCCAAAAAGGATGTGGAATATCGGTTCGGCACACGTCGTGAGCAACAGCAGCAAAGGAAAGACAAGATAGGCGGTGAAGCGGTTCATCTTGCGCATGGCGCGCAGCAACCGCTCCCTGTCATCCTGAAAACCGCTGAGCACCGGCAGGAACGACGCCGTCAGTATCTGCGCTATCGACTGTATGCCCATCTTGCTCCATTTGTCGGCTTGCGTGTAGCATCCGAGTTTGGCAAGGTTGTAGTAAGCACCGATGATAAACGAGTAGGCGTTGAGCGACAATGTGTTGAGAAAAGAGCATACCATCACTCCGCTGCCAACGGAAAACACCGACCGCAGCGACGCCATGCTGAACCCCGTGCGCGGAAGCCAGCCTGTTGTCGTCCACAGGAAGACCGATTTGACGGTGGCGAGCACAATGGTCTGCCACACGATTGCCCATGCGCCGTAGCCTTCCACGGCAAGCCAGATGCCCACGGCTCCCGACACGACAAGCCCCAGCGAGTTGGCTATAGCCACGCGCGCCATCGTCATCTGCTTCATCATGCGGTTGGTCTGCACAAGGGCGGTGGCGTTGATGATAAACGACAGGAACATCACCCTCGACAGGCTTATCAGTCGCTGGTCGCCGAAGGTGTCTGCAATCAACGGCGCACACGCCCATAGGATGCCATAAATGGCAATGCTGATGCCGAGGTTGAAATAAAAAACCGTACAATAGTCGGTTTCAGTAGGCGATTTTTTCTGTATCAGCGCCGCGCAGAATCCGCTGTCGACAAACAGTGATGCGAACGCCTGAAACACAAGCATAGCGCCAACCAGCCCAAAGTCTTCCTTCGAGAGCAGGTTGGCAAGCACGACGCCCGTGACGCCGTAGAACACCTGCGACGCGAATTTGTCGATGGTGTTCCACTTCAGCGTGCGCGCTGTTTTCAGTTTAAGTTCGGTTTCTTCCACGCGCCTATTCCCGGTTTACGACTGCCGGCTCCGGCACTTCCATCAAGTCGAGCAGACCGGTGCCGTTGTCGGTGGTTTCCGAGCCTTCGGCAGCCTCTGTTTCCGGCTCATTGTCTTCAATCACATCGGTGGCTTCTGTCTCGACGCCGCCTTCGAGCTGCACGATTTTCACATTCGACAGCTTGCTCTTGGTGATGACAGGTTTCCCGATATAGTACACCTTTCCTGAGCCTACGCCCTTCACGGAGAGCGTTTCTTTAGAGGCGCAACCTATTGCACCGGTGCCCATCAGCGTGCATTTCACGTGTTTAGCCGCCACCTCGTCGGCTTGAATCTCGCCGGTGCCCACATTCTTTATCGACAAGTTCTCACATTTGCCCGATGTTATGATTTTACCCTTTCCCGTGAGCAGTTTAAGGTTGATGTTGATAGCGTCGAGACCGTTGGCAATGATTGTGCCGTTGCCTTGAAGCTGTATGTCGATTTTAGCCCCAGGAGCCACTTTACGCAGCGTCAGGGTGCTGTCTTTTGTATTCTCTGCCTTGTACAGATACGACGAATAGACATAGACCGTAGGCAGTGTCTTGACAGTGATTGCTGCAGGGTCGAGCTGTATTTTCAGTCTGCCCTTCGAACGCTCTGCCATAATGTAGGATGTGTATTCCTTCTCGATGTCAAACGCCACGATGCCCACTGAGTCGGCATTGTTGGAATAGACCACGTTGATGCCGTCGTTAACCACCAGTTCGTTGAATTCGCCCACATTGATGGTGTGTGGAGTGGCATTTACCGCTGCCGCGCAGCAGAGGGTGATGATAGCCAAAAAGAATTTCTTCATAACGTCGCTTGTTTCTAAATATGTAAATAATCAGTTTCTATGCGTTGCAGCACGTCGTTGAGCTCTGCCCACGTCTTTGCCTGAAGCATTGCGATGCGCGTTTCCCTGAAATTGGGGATACCCTTGAAGAGCGGCGACGCGGCAAGATGACGGCGGATGTGGAGAATGCCTCTCAACTCATCGATGCCTTCGATGCTCTCCGCAATCTGGCGGCGGAGCAGCGCCATCTTCTCCGACGCCGGTATCTCTATCGCGGTGCCGTGAAGCAGATAGTGCTTCATTTCGCGGAAAATCCACGGAGCGCCTATCGAGGCGCGGCCAACCATCACGGCATCCACTCCATAGCGGTCAAAAGCCGTTTTCAAGCCCTCTGGCGTCGTGATGTCGCCGTTGCCGACAATCGGTATCGTGATGCGGGGATTGCGCTTCACCTCGCCGATAAGCGTCCAGTCGGCGTCGCCGGTATACATCTGGCTGCGGGTGCGTCCGTGGATTGTAAGCGCACAGATGCCGCAGTCCTGCAGCTGCTCGGCGAGCGTGGTGATGATTTTGTTTTCGCAGTCCCACCCCAGACGGGTCTTGACCGTCACGGGCAACTTCACCGCATCGACCACCGAACGCGTGATTTGCAGCAGCTTGGGCACGTCGCGGAGCATTCCTGCCCCCGCGCCTTTCGACGCCACCTTCTTCACCGGACATCCGAAATTGATGTCGATGACGTCGGGACCGGCTGCCTCGGCGATTTTTGCAGCCTCCACCATCGGTTCCACCTCCTTGCCGTAGATTTGTATCGCCACAGGCCGCTCGGCGGCGTTGGTGTGGAGTTTGCGGGTGGTGCTGTTGATGTTGCGCACAAGAGCGTCGGCCGACACGAATTCCGTGTAGACCATATCGGCTCCCTGCTCTTTGCAGATGAGACGGAACGACGGATCAGTCACGTCTTCCATCGGTGCCAGCAGCACCGGGCGCTCTCCCAAGTCAATTGTTCCTATCTTCATTCGCTTCTTTCGTTTTGTGTGCGCAAGTTACGCATTTTTATCTGTCTTTCCAACATTGCCGGAAATTGAAATGTTCATTCTTAATGTCCTATTTTCTGTCTGTTTTGTCGGTTGCACGCAGACGGGCAAGCATTTCCGCCGCTGTAAGTCCGCTGACGGGATGCCGCCACCCGGGCGACAACTCGCAGAGCGGTGCCAGCACAAACTCGCGTTTGTCCATCCGTGGATGAGGCAGGACGACAGTGGCGGTGTCGACAACCTCATCGCCGGCATACACGATGTCGATGTCAAGCTGACGGTCGGCATAACTGCCGTCGGCATTGCGGTGGCTGGAGCTTCCCGCCTCGCGCTCGATGCGCTGGAAGATGTCGAGCAGACGCCCGACGGGCAAGTTGCTCTCAAACTCGACAGCGATATTGAAAAAGGGGTTATCAGACTGATAACCCCATGCTTCAGATTCGTATATGCTTGAGACTCGCGGGGTGCTGCCAACGCTGCGGGCTATCTCGTCAACGGCGCGGCGCAAGTTTGCCTCGCGGTCGCCGAGATTAGTCCCGATGTTGACACTCACTGTCCGCATTGCCTGCGTTTACAGCGTTTTTGAAACCTCTACTTCTTCGTAGGCTTCAATCATGTCGCCTTCCTTCACATCGTTGTAGTTGGCGATGTTAAGACCGCAGTCGTAGCCCGACGACACTTCCTTGACATCGTCCTTGAAACGCTTCAGAGAGCCGAGCTCGCCCGTGTAGATGACAATACCGTCGCGGATAAGGCGCACTTTGCTCGTGCGTTTCACCTTGCCCTCGCGCACCATACAGCCTGCAATCGTGCCGACCTTCGATATCTTGTAGGTTTGAAGCACTTCTGCCGTACCGGTAACCTCTTCTTTGAGCTCCGGCGAGAGCATTCCTGCCATTGCGTCTTTAACCTCCTCGATTGCATCGTAGATGATTGAGTAGAGACGGATGTCGACGCCATCGTTCTCTGCCAGACGACGGGCGGCTACCGACGGACGCACCTGGAAGCCGATAATAACGGCGTCGGATGCGGCGGCAAGCGTAACGTCGCTCTCCGAAATCGCACCCACGGCCTTGTGAATTACGTTGACCTGAACCTCTGGTGTCGACAGCTTGATCAGCGAGTCGCTCAACGCCTCGATTGAGCCGTCAACGTCACCTTTGACGATAAGGTTCAACTCGTGGAACTCGCCCAATGCGCGGCGGCGGGCAATGTCGTCGAGGCCAGGCATACGGCGGGTGCGCTCCTTGACCTCGCGCTGCAACTGCTCGCGGCGCGTGGCTATCTCGCGTGCCTCACGGTCGGTGTCCAGAATGTTGAACGTGTCGCCGGCGGTCGGCGCACCGTTCAGACCGAGCACCAATGCCGGTGCCGCAGGGCCTGCCTCCGTGATGCGCTGGTTGCGCTCGTTGAACATGGCGCGGATCTTGCCATAGCTTGTTCCTGCCACCATGATGTCGCCCACACGCAGCGTTCCGTTGCTCACAAGCACGGTTGCCACATAGCCGCGACCCTTGTCGAGCGACGACTCGATAATCGAGCCTGTTGCCTTTCGGTTGGGGTTGGCTTTAAGGTCGAGCATCTCTGCCTCGAGAAGCACCTTGTCGAGCAGTTCTTTAACGCCGATACCCTTCTTGGCTGAGATTTCCTGCGACTGATATTTTCCACCCCAGTCTTCCACGAGGTAGTTCATATTGGCGAGCTCCTCCTTGATTTTGTCCGGGTTGGCGGCAGGCTTGTCTATCTTGTTGATTGCAAACACGATTGGCACACCGGCTGCCGAGGCGTGGTTGATTGCCTCGATGGTCTGCGGCATCACGTTGTCGTCGGCGGCAACGATGATGATGGCGATATCCGTCACCTTGGCTCCGCGGGCACGCATTGCCGTAAATGCCTCGTGGCCCGGGGTGTCGAGGAACGTGATGCGGCGGCCGTCCTCAAGCTTCACGTTGTAGGCTCCGATATGCTGCGTGATGCCACCAGCCTCGCCGGCGATAACGTTGGCGTTGCGGATGTAGTCGAGCAGCGATGTCTTACCGTGGTCTACGTGTCCCATCACGGTCACAATCGGCGGACGCGGCAGCAAATCTTCCTCGGAGTCGGCCTCCTCGTTGATTGCCTCCGACACTTCCGCACTGATATATTCTGTCTTGAAACCGAATTCTTCTGCTACAAGGTTGATGGTCTCAGCATCGAGTCGCTGGTTGATGGAAACCATCACGCCGATATTCATACATGTGGCGATAACCTTGTTGACCGGCACATCCATCATCAGTGCCAAGTCGTTGGCTGTCACGAATTCTGTGATGCGCAGCGTCTTGCTTTCCTTTGCCTCCAATGCGGCTTCCTCGCGCTCGCGCTCTTCAAAAGCCTCGCGCTTCTCTTTTCTCCATTTAGCACTCTTCTTCTGAGGCTTGTTGGTGAGGCGCGCAAGTGTTTCCTTAACCTGCTTCTGCACGTCTTCTTCGCTGACCTCTGCCTTTATGTGGCGCTTGGCTTTGTTGTTCGGACGGTCGGCGTTCTTGTTCTTGTTGCGGCGGCTGTCGTTGTTGCCTCCACCTTGCTTCTGTCCGCCGGCTTGCTGTCCGCCCGGATGCTCAATGTCGACTTTCTCCTTGCCGATGCGTTTGCGCTTGCGCTTCTCGCTGTCGGCGTTTGCGCCTCCGTTGGCTTGTTTTTCCTTGGCGATGCGCTCTTTACGCTTTTCCTCCTTCGACTTCTTCTTCGGACGGGTCGACTGGTTGATGGCGTCAAGGTCGATTTTGCCGAGAATCTTAGGAGCGGCGATTGTTGCCACGACAGTCTTGATTTCGTTGGATTCCGAAACCTCAGGCGCTGCGGCTTTCGGCGCGCTCTGTGGCTGTGGCGCAGGCTGCGGAGCTGGCTTTGCCTCCACTTTCACCTCCGCCTTCTTCACCTCTTCCTTAACCACTGGTTTTGATTCCGGCTTTGGTTCCGGCTTTGGCGCAGGTTTCGGTGCGGGCGCAGGTGCTGGCTTGGGCTCTGGCTTCTTCTCTTCAACGACAGGGTTGTTGTGCTTGTCGAGTTCGATTTTGCCGAGAATCTTCGGCTTCTGCACGGTTTCCACAACAGTCTTTATCTGCTCCGGCTTTTTAGGCTCTTGCGATGCCTTGTTTTTCACTTTGTCCTTCTGACGCTCCGAGGCATAGCGCTCCGACTTCGACTTCAAGTCTTTGTCGTTTTTAAACGCGCGCACCAGCATTTCGTGCTGCTCGTCGGAGATGCGAAGGTTCAGGTTGCCGGGATCGCCGACCTCCTGATTGTGTTTCTGCAGAAATTCCACCAGCGTAGGAATCCCCACATTCAAATCGTTTGCTACTTTGCTTATCTTTATTGGCATATTGCTTGTTAAGTTTCCTGTTGTTAATCCTCAAATTCCGCTTTCAATATATCGAGCACTTGGTCGACGGTGCTTTCCTCAAGGTCGGCTTTGTCGATTATCTGCTCGCGTGGCATGTTGAGGACGGCTTTTGCCGTGGTGCAGCCGATGCCTTTGAGGGCGTCGATAACCCAGCTGTCGATTTCGTCGCTGAATTCATCAAGATAAATGTCGTCGCTGTCCTCTGTGAAGCGGTAAACGTCGATCTGGTAGCCGGTCAGCATTGTGGCAAGCTTGATGTTCAAACCGCCTTTTCCGATGGCAAGCGACACCTCTTCCGGAAGCAGCATCACCTCGGCGCACTTCTCTTCCTCGTTGATGCGGATTGACGACACCTTGGCGGGACTGAGGGCGCGGCGGATGTAGAGTTCGGGATTCGTTGTGTAGTTGATCACGTCGATGTTCTCGTTGCGCAACTCGCGCACAATGCCGTGGATACGAGAGCCTTTCACGCCAACGCATGCGCCGACCGGGTCGATGCGGTCGTCATACGACTCTACGGCTATCTTGGCGCGCTCGCCAGGGATGCGGGCGATGCCTTTAAGCAGGATGAGTCCGTCGTGAATCTCCGGCACCTCAATTTCAAACAGACGGCGGAGGAATTCAGGGCTTGTGCGCGAAATTATCACCTTCGGGTTGTTGTTGGCGTTCTGCACTTCCTTGATGACGGCGCGGATGGTTTCGCCCTTGCGGTAACGGTCGCTCGGAATCTGCTCTTCCTTCGGGAGGATGAGCTCGTTGTGCTCCTCGTCAAGAACAAGCACTTCGCGTTTCCAGATTTGGTAGACCTCGCCTACTACAATCTCGCCTTCCATTGCCTTGAACTTGGTATAGATGGCGTCTTTCTGAAGATCGAGTATCTTGGATGCGAGCGTCTGACGGAGTGTCAGGATGGCGCGGCGGCCGAACTTCTCAAACACGATTTCTTTCGTAACGTCCTCGCCGATCTCGCATTCCGGGTCAATCTCGCGGGCGTCGGTAAGACCGATCTGCATGCTCGGATTCTCTACAGCGCCGTCGGCCACTACTGTGAGGTTTTGATAAATCTCGCAGTCGCCCTTGTCTGGGTTCATGATTACGACGAAATTCTCGTCCGATCCAAACATCTTTGCCAGCACGTTGCGGAACGATTCCTCCAACACGCTGATCATTGTGGTCTTGTCGATATTCTTCAGCTCTTTAAACTCCGAAAAGCTGTCTACCATGCTTATGGTTTCCTCTTTCTTTGCCATAATGTCTTAAAACTGGATTACGTATTTTGTATATTTTATTTCGTTATAACCGAAGCGGAGGTCTTCCTCCTGCTCCACCGGACGCTTGGCGCCTTCGGGTTTCACTTTCTTGACCACCGTAAGCACGAAGCCGTCGGCGTCGGCACTCTTGAGGATGCCTTTGAGCTTGCGACCGTCGGCGGTAAGCACTTCAACCTCGTTGCCTTCGTTCTTGTGATACTGGCGCTCTACGCGCAGTGGCGATGTCAGTCCGGCTGAGCCGATTTCAAGTTCATAATCTTCCTCGTCGCGGTCAAACTCGCTCTCAACAAGTCGGTTAAGGCGGATACACTCATCTATGTCCACACTTGTGTCGCTGTCGATTTCCACCACGATGTTGTTGTCCTTGCTGATTCTGACGTCGACGAGAAAAAGGTCGGTGCCTTCCATTCCTCGCTCCAAGACTGCTGTCAGCGCGCTTTTGTCAATCATTCTTCAATTGTTGATGTATTAATAAAACAATGGAGAAGACTTCCGCCCCCTCCATTTCCGTCTGCAAATATACTTATTAATAGACAAATGCACAAACATTTGGTTTCAACGGCTCAAAAACTGTCTTATAATTAGCGATATTTAACACTGCCAAGCAAATTATACGTTTTTTTAGCATCCTCAACGCGCTTTTTTTGACGTTCGCCTGGGATGCCTGTTCCGTTACCGCGGCAGTTGCCGCTTATTCTGTGGGTTAAATAAGTTAAAAACTTGTTCCCGATGCTTGTTTCTCAAAGAAAATTCATATCTTTACGCAGTTTAGTAATAACCTAACCGAAAAAGGACAAAGAAAAATACAGAATACACATCATTTATTAACTTAAAATCTTTTTTTATGAGAAAGTCTTTTAAACACATTCTGTTGGCTGGCTTGACCATTGCATCGACAGCCATGGCTATGAATGCACAGACTTTGACGCAGGACTGGAAGGTGACCGAGGGTCTGCCTACAGCCGGCAATGCCCGTTGGGGCATTGGTTTCGACGGAAAAGTCTACACCAACGACAAAAGCGTGCCTCAAATCATCGCTATTAATGCCGAGGGGCAAACCACTGTAGCAACGAGCGCTGCAGGTACAGCAATCACTGTCGATGGAGCTGGAAACTTCATCGTAAACGATGGTTTCCCTAACGCCGCTTCTTCAACAACGTTCAAGATTCTCCCTGCTGGAACAACGG
>ERZ780167.688-NODE-688-length-33558-cov-14.488374_pt1 | contig 33558 bp, 36 predicted proteins | sample MGYA00510982_ERZ780167 | MGnify/ENA primary metagenome ERZ780167 (study PRJEB29588, sample SAMEA2146107) | human gut metagenome | biome: human gut; feature: human-associated habitat; material: faeces | place: Denmark | collected 2008/2010 ... | reverse complement strand
CGGTCGAGGATGCCGTTTCCAAAATGAAGCGGAGCAGTTATAAAATCTCGCCCCAAAGCAGTATGAACCATCAATATGCCGCCATGGGCTATGCGGATGGGCAGGAATTTGATATGCGCCGCCGGCTGGAGCCTTCGGCGTAATTCTTTACTCCTGACCGCCAATAAAGGGTTTGCGGATGCGTGATAATTATGGTACAGTAGCTTCGTGAAAGGAGCCGATATCTATGCCACATGTTATCTCGAATCGTGACTTCAGCAAGCTGACAGAAGCCCATGCAGGAAAGCCAACTACGGAGGATGTCTATACAAAGCTTGCAGAAGCGGAAACCGACATTCAAACGGGAATGGAGTCCGATGCCATGGAAGGGCTGTGTATGCTGCGGGATAAATACGGCCTGTGAGGCAGAAAATACCGTATACCTTATATGGCTCTTTCATGGTAGACAGGAACACGAGAAATTGATATAATTAAGCAAATTGTTTCTTGTTTTTGGAGGTTTAGTATGCCATTACAGGGAGACCAGTTGAGCCGCATGACGATTCGCGGCTTCAAATCCATCAAAAGCTGCGATATTTCTTTCGGGAAAATCAATGTGCTCATTGGTTCTAACGGAGCGGGAAAGAGCAACTTTATTTCGGCCTTTTCCTTTCTCCAGAATATTCTGTCTAAAAATCTTCAGGTGTCTGTGGGACAGAGCGGCTTGAGTTCTCTTTTATATAATGGCCGGAAAGTGACCGAGGAGATTGACTTTGAGGTGTTTTTTGGGCAGAACTCTTATGGCTTCGTTCTGGTGCCTACCGATGATAACCGGTTGATCTTCCAAAAGGAATACTTCGGTTATCATGGTGGTTGGGACAATGAAAGCAACATTGGACGCGGGCATAGTGAATCCCAGTGGGAAAACGGCGCCCATAACGGAATTGACGATTACGTTGTCCCAACCCTGCGCAAGCAGAATTGGAGGGTGTATCATTTCCATGACACGGGTAAGGGTGCCAGAGTCAAGCAGGAGCATAACATTTCCAATAATAAAATGCTGCTGTACGATGCGGCAAACCTTGCCGCATTCCTTTACCGGTTAAAAAACTTTTTCAAGCAGAACTACGATGAAATTGTGGAAACGATCCGTCTGGTCGCGCCGTACTTTGATGACTTCGTTTTGGAGCCTCAAGAGGGTAATGAAGAGCAGATTGTCCTGCGGTGGCGTCAGACCGGCTGCGAAGATGTTTTCAATGCTTCTCAGCTTTCGGATGGTACTCTTCGCTTTATCTGTCTGACAACACTTTTGCTGCAGCCCCATGAGCTGCAGCCAGCTACCATCATCGTTGATGAGCCGGAGCTCGGCCTGCATCCCTATGCAATCACGATTTTCTCTGAGATCGTGCGGCAGCTTTCCAATGAAAAGCAGATCATTATATCCACGCAATCTGTAGAGTTGCTGAACGAGTTCGATGTGGAAGATGTCATTGTCGTTGACCGGAGTGATACCGGTTCTGAGTTCAGACGGTTAGATCCGGAGCAGCTCAAGCTGTGGCTGGATGGTGACTACACGCTGGGTGACCTCTGGAAGAAAAATGTTTTGGGAGGTAGACTCTCAAAATGAAAACAATCTACATTTATTGCGAAGGTCCCACAGAGGAGTCGTTCATCAATGCGGTGCTGTACCCTTATTTTCTCGGTATGGGCATTTATGTCTGCCCCATCGTTTGCGAGACGAGACGGGATGCCAACAGAAAGTATCGTGGCGGTGTAAGCCGTTATGCAAAAGTCAAAAACGAGCTCATGATCCTCTGTAAGAGTCATCCGCATGAGTATGTAACGACCATGTTTGACTATTATGCGATGCCCAGCGACACGCCCGGTATCTCCGATGCCACACCAGACATCTTTGAGAGAATTGGGAAAATTGAATCCATCATCAATGAAGATATCGGTGAGCGCAACTGCAGATTCCATTTCATGCTTCATGAATTTGAAGGCATCCTGTTCTCTGAGCCGAATACGTTCCATTTGATTGCCAATGATGGGATTGTTGGTGAAATTCAGCGGATCCGAAACGATTTTGAGACGCCGGAGCATATCAATAATTCACCGGAAACTGCCCCTTCGAAGAGATTGGAGGCATTGATTCCCGGCTATGCGAAGGTTAAGAACGGGACACAGCTTTCTGAGGCGATGGGGCTCGGTGCGATCATGGCGCAATGTCCGCACTTCAAAAAGTGGATCGAGGATATGGTAGCATGGTGAAAGAAGAAAATGCGATCCTGCCCGCACAGGAACTACGCTCTCTGCCTCCCGAACTGACCCTTTCCGCCAAGTTGCTGGCGGCTCGGAATGACCGGAAGCGCGGTGTGCAATATCTGACGGTGGAACAGGTTCTCACCAGCATGGATTGTGCCGTAGCGCGGGGCTCCTTGCTCTGAGAACTCAGCTTCGTTTGGAAGGAAGCCATTCCTTTCAAACATTTGGGTCACCTGACCCGTAAAAAAAAGAATCGCTGCCGCATGGCAGCATATTGCGAAGGACGTACAGACTTGTAAAAAGTCTGTGCGTCCTTTTTCGTTTTTGGGAGGATGATATGAAACCCACCTATTCAGACGCCGGGAAACTGGCATGGTATCCGGACATCGCCTGCCCTGTCTGCGGCGGTGATGTCAACTCATGGGATAAGCGATGCAGCCGTGCGCTGGGTTACCGGCAGATCGTATGTGAGGGCTGTATCTCGGATGAGTATCAGATCACGGTGGAAAATCTGCGCTATGTGATGGAAAACCACTTTGGACTGGTTCCGTGTCCGGGGATATGAGCATGGAACAGAATCAACTGACCCGGGATCTCTACGCCGCAGGCTACACGCGGGAGGATCACCCCTCCTTCGTGTACTGGAGCGATTGGCAGAATTTCGGCTATCTCTTTGAGGCTCTATTGAAGTTTATATGGGAAACACCGTGCGGTCTTCTGGTCGCGGGGGAAAGCTCTCTCGGCCGGGGCCTTGCCTGCAGCGACGCCTCGTTCCAAGGCATCGATTACTGCCCGGAAAATGACAACCCGCTGCTGCGCTGTCCCTATGAACGCAAGGACTGTCCACACAGCATCAGCGGCTTTCCTGTCCCTCTCTGCCCCTGTCACACCACTGGTAAGCGATATTCCTACGAGCAAAGCGCCGAGAGGGTGGAATCGGAGAGAAGTGAGAGACAGCACCGGCAATACATGGAGATTACCGGCGGGGCCTACTGTGCCTGTGTGGTAGGCTGCAATGGCTATGATGGCGGCCATGTCGAAGTCAAATACGATGTGGAGCAGTGTATTCGCTGCCGCTGCCAGAATCCTGTCTGCGTCATTCGCAAGCAGGAGCGGGACCTGAGCCGCGCCAATATCTTTTATGATGTGCGCCGCACATGGATCACCCGCATTGGCTTTCTGGAGGAAAAGAAAGTACAGGTGACAAAGGGCGAGCGTGTGTTTCCCCATCCTGTGGCCCGAACGGACGCGGAGATCTGGCTGGAAATGAAAAAGGCGCACTTCAACCCGCTTTGGAGCAGCTCTGTGATCGACTCCCCGCACCTGACACCAGAGGATCGGCGGCAGACATTTTTCAGCAAAACGCACCGCCGGTACGGGGAGTATGATTACTTTGAATTTTACTATGATGTGGAGAATATCCGCATTGCCAAAAGTGAACAGAGGGATCTGCTGCAAGACCTGCGGGATGTGGCGGACGGCTTGGAGGTCGTCCATGCGGTCGATCTCAAAAAGGAGCAGGCCGCCAAAAAGCGGGAATCCCGGCAGCGGCGCAAGGAGCAAAAGGAGCGGCGGCTGAACAAGCAGCGTTTCCCAGCTCCGCCCAAGGAGGAACAGCTTACATTACTGACAGAGGAGGAACCTTTCAACAATGGCAGTCAAACTGGCTGAACAGACAAATGGGACCCATATCTTTATGCGGCTCCGTCTGGACAGTGGCCGCGTTGAGGAGATCGACGCTTACACCACAGAGAAAGGCTGGCACTATATTACCAGCGCAGACCGCACCCCGGAGGTGCGGCTGCGGATCATTGCGGCGTTTCATACGCTGTATTGACCTGCTTTCTATACATTTCAAGGGGAGGATGCCGGTTTTCGGTGTCCTCCCCCCTACTTGCACATAAGGATGTGATTTGAACATGAAATACGAATATTACCCGAAAAGACGGACGGAGCAGGAGCGCAGAGAGCTGAATGAGCAGATTCTCCGCCTGCTGCAAAGCGAAGCCTGTGAGCAGGCCGGTGTGACCGACGAGGATATTTTCAATCGCTATACCGGAGATGGCGGCCTGCACGGACTGCGGCGCAGCGACTATGAAAACTACAACGCATTCAGCGCGGCGAAAAAGGAGCTGGAAAACGGCCAGTTTTTCACACCGCCGCCCCTCTGCGAAATGATCGTTTCGGCGCTGCGCCTCTCCGACACAGATCTGGTAGCGGATCTCACCTGCGGCATGGGAAATTTCTTCAATTTCCTGCCAAATGAACGCAACGCCTACGGATGTGAGGTCGATCCCAATGCCTGCGCCGTTGCCCGAAAGCTCTACCCGCAGGCACACATCGTACAGGGTGACATTCGGGACTATGAGCCCCAAACGCATTTTGATTTTGTCCTGGGCAATCCGCCCTTTCACCTGCGCTGGATCATGCCGGACGCCACCGTTATGACTTCCCATCAGTATTACTGCCTGAAGGCGGCAAAGCTGCTCAAGCCCCTCGGTATTCTGGCAGTCATTGTGCCGGCGTCCTTTCTTGCTGACAGCTTCTCCGATAAAGGCGCCATCCGCATGATGGAGAGCCGATTCAGCTTCTTAGGGCAGGTGATGCTGCCGGAGCACGCCTTTTCAGACAGTGGCGTGGACGACTTTCCGACCAAGCTGCAATTCTGGCAGAAGAAAAGCACCGCGGCGGACTGGGCACCCAAACGGTACTCAACGGACTGCGCGGACATCTATATTCCCTCCGGGCATCCGGTCATGGCAGCGACCGCGCTTTACGAGAAGTTTGTCATGGTCGCAAAGGCGGATCTGGCAGGCAATCGGAACAAAGTCCTTCTGGAACTGGCACAGCTCAAAACCACCAAGAGCACTTTTCTCTATCAGGTGAAGAAGTACCTGTATCAGATCCGAAGCCATCCGGCCACGCGGGAGAAATACGACGCCTGCTTTGCCTACGTTCACCGCTTTTATACCCAGAGGCAGCCGGGGGATATGTCCTATGAGGAGTGGCAGCGCGTGCAGCTTACCGAAGCAAAGGTGCTGGCGTATCTGAAGCAGGCGCTATGCCGCCAAAACGCCAAGCCGGAGCGGGACGAAATTCGTCTGGTCAAGCAGAAATACAGCTTTGTCTACAAGGCATACAGCCGGAAGATGGCAAAGCTCCTGACGGACGAGATGCGTGCGCCGGTGCCGATCTATCAGGCGGTGCTGAACGATGAGCCGGAACGATTTCCCGGCTATGAGCGGCTGCTGCGCCGGAAACGCCGGGAGTATGACAATCAGGAGCAGCCCTTTTCCGAGATGACCGAAAATGCGCAGCATGCTGACTGGATCGGTCACTTTCAATATTGGGACGCCCAGAATCATGCTTACATCCATCTGAATCCGCTCCAGAGCCACGATGTCAACCTGACGCTCCAAAAGCGGTATGCCTTCCTGCAATGGGAACAGGGCAGCGGCAAAACACCCGCCGCCATTTTCACGGGGAAGCACCGCGTGGAAATGGGAGCTGTCCACAGTATATGGGTCATTTCCAGCGCCATCTCCATCCGCAACAACTGGGATGTGATTTTGAAGGGCGCGGGGTTTTCCTATGTGTTTGTGGAGCGTCTGGCTGATCTGCAGCGCATCCGACCGGGCGATTTTGTGATTCTAACGCTGAACAAGGTCAGCCAGTACAAAAAGCAGATCGGGCGCTATATCAAGCAGCTTGGCTATAAAATCCAGTTTATTTTTGATGAGAGTGACAACATCTCCAACCCCAGCTCCAAGCAGACGCTTTCCGTGCTGTCCTGCTTTCGCCGCTGCAAGTATAAGCTCCTGACCACCGGCACCAGCACGCGGAACAATATCTCCGAATTTGCTCCGCAGCTGGAGCTGCTCTACAACAATTCCATCAACATGATCTCGTGGTGTCGGACGCTTTACAGCTACGATAAGCGGTCTGAATATATGGAGCACAAGGAAAACCCCTATTATGGGATGCCGATTCCCGCTTATAAAAAGGGCTACCGCCTGTTCGCAAACTCCCATCTGCCGGAGAAAATCACCGTCTTTGGCGTGGGACAGCGAAATCAGGACATCTACAACGCCGACGAATTGAATCGGCTGCTGGGAAAGACGGTCATTACCCGCACCTTTGAAGAGGTCACGGGAAAGGACATCCGCCGTATCCATCAGATGCCGATCCCGTTTCTCCCGGAGGAGCGGGAGATCTACAATATCGTGCTGAAGGAGTTTTACCGCATCCAGCGCGAATATTACAATTCGACCGGAAACAGCCGGAAGGACGCGCTGATGCGGCTCATTCAGCAGATCACACTGCTTCTGCGCATCAGCGCCGCCCCGGACTGCATGAAGGAATACGAGGGCGAGACGCCGCTCAAGGAGATGGCCGTTGTGGAAGCCCTTGCCAGATGGCCGGAAGAAGTTGTAGCCATTGGCGTGCGGCATACAACGGTGTTGGACCGTTACGCCGCCGCCATCCGTGAATACCTTCCGGACCGCCCCCTCTTTGTGGTGACGGGCTCCACCGTCACCTTCGCCAAGCGGCGCGCGCTGCGGGATGTATTGCGGGGCAGTCGGAACGGCATCCTGCTCTGCACGCAGCAGAGTCTTCCCTCCAGCGTCAACTTCGAGTTTGTCAACAAGATCATCATTCCGGAGATGCACTACAACAACGCCGGCATGAGCCAGTTTTATATGCGATTCGTCCGCTACACCTCCACGGAGAAAAAGGATCTGTATTTCCCCATCTACATTGGAAGTCTGGAATCCAACCTCATGCAGATGGTGCTGGCAAAGGAAAAGCTCACCATGTTTATGAAGGGGCAGGACGCGGATATGGACGAGATCTATGCCAAATTCGGTGTGGATTATGACCTGCTCTCCACGTTGATGACCCGTGAAACGGATGACGAGGGACACCTGCGTATCCACTGGGGCGAACAGAAGATCGCCTGATTTTCAGGAAAGGAACAAAAAATGGACAAGTTTCATATTGAGCTCTATCCAAAAGCTGATTTGGAAAACGAATGGGCAAAGAACAAGCACACGCCCGGCGCCATGCCCTGTATGCGCTGCGGCGGCCCCATGCGGAAATCTCTTGCCGAAAACGCTCTGAGCCGTGCGCTGAATGTCTATGTCTGCCCTGCGTGCGGCATGGATGAGGCCCTGCGGGATGCCGCGGGGAAGGTACTCCCCATAAGCGAGTGGTACGCCGTGAAGCAGCACCGTTTTGCGGAGCATAAGGACCCGCAGGCAGTCAAGCTGACGCCGGCCTGTGCGTTCATGGAGATCTTCTCCGGAGCGCGGAAGACGCTGCCGTTGAGCAGCGCCCGGTATCCTGCTTCGCTGGTTGCCTATTCCCGCTCTGACTATGACGGGTGGCGATGGTGGACAACATGGTTCCCGGATGAAGAGATACGCCCAGCTCCGGAGCTTGGGCAGGAGATCGATGCCTTCCAGTCGCAACTTCTCGCCCTGCCGGAATTCAAAAACCTGCGGTCGATGGAGCGGATGTGCCAACTGTATGCCCAGCCAACGAGCGTGCGCACGGAATTCAACCTGTACGCGGAAACGGCGCATTTTCATATCTGGCTCCGCTTGATCACGCAGGAGCGGAACTATAACCTCTACGCATATTTCTACATAAAATACTGAATCATTCCGGCGCAAAAAGATTCCCGCTTCATTCACCGAATGGAGCGGGATCCTTTTGCTGCTGCGAATATTATCCTAATGAAACACTTTTCGACTTTCGACACACTAATATATTATAAGGATTTGCTTTTATTATATACACGGCCAAAAAATGTATTGGAGGTGCACGAAGCATGGATGCTACTTTAAGAGCGATACTGGAGGAAGTCGGAAGAAGACCGCTGAGGGCAAGCGTGATTACTGCAACAGCCCTTTTGGACACGATGCTTGAAAAAGTAATCTCGGCATTCATTATTGAAGATGCTGATAAAAAGGCTCTGTTTGATTATTCTGGATGCATGGATACATTTTCAGCCAAAATTGAGATGTCATATGTGCTTGGATTGATATCAAAAGAGCTTCTCGATGATTTGAATAGATATAGAAGGATTCGAAACAAATGTGCGCACAATATTGTCATTGACGCGGATGCGAAAAACGAAATTAAGAGCGAGATTGGTAATTTTTCGTTGTTAAAAAAAGTGTTTCAGCTTGGCAATAACGAAGACCCAATTGTCTATACAGGATTGGAGTTTGCACTAATTTTTACTTGCTTGTTTAAGCGCTGCAGAAATTTGAACCATTAGGATAACGTTTGACAACTTCAAGCAAGCCGTCCGAATTAAGCAGATACTCTGCGCTAAGTGATGTCTCATTTGTTGTGTCGATAACAATCTTTTCAGGAAGATCTGTAAAGCAGACCCGGATTGAGATATCTGTTTCCTGACGCGCTTTACTTTCAACATTCAGATCTGCCTTGTCCAGTTTTGTTACGCCTTTCCCGTCATTAAAGAAAATGTCAAGCGCCTCTAAAATAGTTGACTTTCCAATATCATTTTTCCCAACGAATGCTGTTAAATCTTCAAAGTCGCTATTAATCTCATTGCTGTAGCCTCTAAAGTTTTTGATAGCCACGTTTTTGATTTTCATAAAAGTCCCTCCATTTTGAATTGCAGCCGTGAAACGACTTCCCACATTTGTGGTGTGTTGCGTGTCGAAAAACGTTGCATATTGTCTACTATAAAATGCTTGCATATTGGAATCTCACAGATTGCTGGATTCCAATATTGCGAGCATCGATAGTGGAGAGGTATACTTGCTATAATGATACTAGATCATAGCGGTAAAATAGCAGCACACTTTGAATAGCCTACTCAATATTGACGAAGGGGATGCAAAATGCGGAAAAGGTTTGTCAAATTATTACTTTTTAAGGTGGATACACAATACAGACTTCTCTATGGGTTCAGCAGTGAAACCGAAGAATCCTCATATCCGTGGAAGGCCTTTCCTGCTGACAGGAAGGGGCAAAAGCTGATTGCAAAGGCGATTCTATCGCCAAGCGAAGCAGATATTTTTTTGATAAGTCTGACGGGTACCGAACCAATCATGTTATGCGAAAGGGTAACTCTCAAATCGCCGCAGTTGTATAAAAGAGAGCAACTCCTATATTCCGATGATGAAGAACGGCAGACTGTGCCCATATCCGAATTCTGTTATCTCTCTGAATTTTGGAACAGAGAAAAGCTTTCTCTGTTGAGTGAGATACAAAACGAATTCACCGCAGATGGCAGAAAGCTCTACGAGCAGACACTTGAACTTCTTGAATGGGCAAAATGCAACTGTGGAATCGACTTCTGTATGGATGGACGTCGTTTTGGCAACTACGAAGTGTATTATCGTACCCCTGAAAATAGAAGTTTAGAAATAGATATCCGCAAGGATCAAGGCCTGCGGGTTACAACGATTCGCAAGCGCGAAGATTTTGCAGAAGATATCATTGTTAACTGTATTGGAAAGTATAAAGACTATGTGATTTGTAATCAGACACAAGTATGGCCTGCAAATAAAAAGGAAATCTACTTCGAGGCTGATGAGCCAATGACATCGGTTGTGGTCCACGCATGGAATGTCGCCACAGGAAAACTGATCGTCTCCCAAAGCATTGCGCTGATGATGGGACTCTCCATCATTTCGAGTTGGGGCGGTACTCCATATCAAATCGGAGACTCTTGGACAAATAAATTATTACATTCTGCAGCAAAGAGCAGCGAACTGATTCGAACTCAACTCATGAAAGTCCAACGCATCACCACGGATCGTACAATCAGCATTCGCAGCGAACATGAGTCCGTGTTAGATGAGGCGATGGAGGACGGCTACTCTCTTTTTAAAGATTATCAGAAAAAAGAAGAAACTGGGGCATTTATTTCTAACACCCCCACAACCGGAGAGATCGATAGCTTTTTGCAGGTAAGAGCATATATTGAGCAATCCTCTGTTTGCAAGGCGGTAATTGCCGATCCATACTTCTCTGCACGGGCAGCAGAAAAACTGTTGACGAGAATACAACGAACAGACCTTGAATTGGAGATCATTACCTCGCTTGGCTCGCTTGATCCGGACACAAATCAAAAAAGTAATGTTTGCGAGGAAACTCGTGCTTTTTTACAGCGGACAGCCCCCCTTCTCCACAACAATCTGGTGGTAAGAAATCTGACGCGTGGTGAAAAAGGCGTCTTTCACGACCGATATCTAATTCGGTATCACAAGGACGGTACGATCGATGGATTCCTTCTGAGTAATTCTCTCAACTCTATGGCGCAAAAGTTTCCGCTTGTCATAGCTCCGCTGGAGCATCGGGTATGCATGGAAGTTTGTGAGTACCTGAATAGTCTCTCTGATTCCGATATCCAACAGCAGAAGCCAAGAGCATTGAGAATCTCAAATGAGGTCCTTTTTTGCTCTGAGACATACCGGTGTCAGGTTCAAAGCGAAACTTCAGCAGAGTCAGCAGCGGAAAGGTATTTGCGGCAGTGGTATGATGAATCGTCAAAGCAGATATGTATTTGCAAAGATGATTTCTCTACAGTCCTTACGGCCGTAGCAGAGCGAGCACAAAGTGATCGAATAGATGCATGTAAAATGTTCTGTTATGCGCTGAGCAATATCTGCACGAGCCAAGTGGAACTGCTAACGGAAATGCTTCAATCCGCGGGTGGAGTTAAGGCTCTGTTCTTATCAGAGTTTCCAAATTTGGCAAAGGCTGCTGAGCAGCAGTGTGATTATCGGAAGTGTGGAGCATCTTCTCCAGAATATACACTGTGGGCACTACTAAACGGAAAAGCCCGGCCAAGCCCACAGGGGTACCACTTGCTGATTGATCAGGCAGGACATATCCATTTACGCGGACTCACATGGTTAACCTGCGGATACCATATGGCGCTCAAATTAGATATTACAGGATTCCTGACGCTGCTAAGTCAGCTGCGTTCTCCAATGATGTTTGATACACTGGCCTTTCAAATGGCAATCTCGCCACTCGATAGAGAACTATATTGTGCAGCAGCTTGCTCGGAACTGCTATATGTCCGCTTATTGAGTGCAGAATGGCTTTTTAATGCTATTCGCGACGAAAGGTCACAGTTTGAAGTTGCCAGAGAGATTTGGAATCGCTTCGAACCGGATGTGAGAGCTTTACAGGAAGCTATCGTGCTATCTAACGTTGTATTTCACGTTAGGACACGGCGGTTAGAATCAGAGGCGCAGTGGCAGGCAATTCAAGATGTACTGCTGTCCAAATTAGCATCCGACCTTCCTGCGTGCAGCGGTGAGGTAATAAATACCGCGTTAGATTGGCTGCATGATAGCAATGCCGTATCACGAGCAACTCTTCTTATGACACTTGCTGAAAGAATGGAAAACTCTCATCCGCAGAAGCAATTGCTGGCAAGGGCAGAACGAATCTTAAAACGAGAAATTCAAGACTGCCAAACCGCCTCGGATATTCCTAGGTCAATAGCACTCTATTTGAACTGCGTAGATGCGCTATACGGTGAAAATGCAGAAAATCACATTTTCAAGGATATTTTAGATTGGAACACATTTGAGGACGCCACAGAGCCAGAATTGCAAAACTACGATTATCATCGCTCGCGCAACGCCTTCATTTTAGCGCAGCGACAGATTCAAATACTGGAAGAAATGTTAGTAAAATGGCCTAAATCAGAAAAAACAAAGGCTTGGCGGAATACATGGGTGGGTCGGTTAAAGCAAATGCCCGAAAAACTCTGAACCTCCGTTGCATAGAATAAGCAAAGAGGCGCCGGGAGCGGTATACTCCCGGCGCCTCTTTGCTTATTCTTGATCGATAACAGGTCGACAAAAGCAGATAGAATTATCGAAACCGCATGGTTGCTATGCCTATCTTATTGATCGAATCATTTCTTGGATCAAGGGCTCCTTGTCAGGGAACCGCGCTTTCACCATATCCAAGCAGCGCTCCAGATTGCTTCTGACATCCTTTTTTGTCAGGCGGTAGCGCTCGTTATGTATCTGAATTCTGTCGCTCTGCACCTCTTCAACTTGCTGAGTGAGCTTTTGATAAATCGTTTGAAATACCATTCTACGATCAACACGAAAAGCCTCTCTGTCTGGATATCGTAAAAGCTCGATGGCAGAGAGCCATTGCGGAGGCGACAGTTGGGGAGCAGCGTCCTCGTCAGCATTTTCAGGCAAGTGATCAAAGCGCTCTGTCACATTTGTTGCACAGAAGCTGGCAATGGCCGCATCTTTATAGTCATTGCAGCGGTCATGGTCCTGTTTTGCCTGTTCCAACAGAAGACGCCCCTTCCAGTAATGTCCCATCGCTAGCCCGCCGTTGATGGCAATATTAAGTGAGGTCAACTGTGTGCTGCTCGATTCGGAGACGTAGCCCTTGAGCACGAGCTCAGCCTTCTTCATGTGAGAATACGGCTGGCTGCCGCGCTGAATGCCGCATACGATTTGAAGCACACGGTAGGCAAGCGCATAGTTGTCGTTTAAAGGCCAACCATAAGGTGCGGCATGTTGCTGGACAAAGGTGCCGATATCAGGATGCCTCCTAAAAAAAGGAATCCTTTGGTCAGCTTCATACTGATTTGCCTGATTGATCAACATCTGTGCCAGCAGATTCAACGCACCACCGCTTGTCCCAATCGCAGCCAAAACAAGGTATGCCTTGCTAACATAACCAAGGCGGGCGATCTCTTGATAGTTCTGATTGTTCTGATTAGCGGCGGAGACATATTTTTCATACGCCGCTTCAAGAATAATCTGAAAAATGTCGCAGCACGCCAGAACATTGCCCAAGCTGGGCTTCCATCGAGGGAATAAATTTCTCCTAAAAGTACGAACAGCTTCATCCCGTTTGTACATCGATCCCTCGTGATAGTCCCTGACAGCCTCTCGAACTGCATCAGCCAGCTGAGAGGAAAAAGGCAGCGTACCGTTCATCTTGGTATCCGTCACGTTGAGCATATCTTCCATACGGGCGTTGAGACATAAGGCCACCTGAAGGTAGCCGTCCGCTTTTGGAATATTTAATTTCTCTTCGCCGTTGATACACTGTTGGGCATATCCGGCACATTTGATCAGATCTCTTGTCCCCGCAATCCCCGTTCGATAGTCCCTAGCCAGCATTGATAGCGCAAGCGAGAAAAAGAGGCAGTATTTTGTCTGCAGCGGATCACTCTCATCCAGTGCCTTAAAAGACAGCACAAACCTTTCGCAGAGTGTTGATCTAAGCTGACATAATTGGGAGTGCTCGTTCTTAGAAAGCTCACCGCGACGGATGACGGCATCAAGAAGGCGAATCAAGATGGCCGGCAAAGCAATCTGTGCGCAGGTGTCAGAGAGGTCGGTGGTGTCTTGCGCGCTGATATCATAGATAGAGAGGCCAAAGTATTGCCGTAAGATCGAAATAGCATCAAAGAGAATGCTGTTATCAAGAGTTTCGAGCTGTAACAGAAATACCTCCTGCGCATCAGGGGACAGCGCAGCAAGATTGATTCCGTTGCAGAGGCCATAGACCACGTTTGCAATATGAAACGCAGCAAAGAAATCTCTATAGTTATCGTGACAGAAGCTGATATTTCTTCCGTGATGACAGAGCAGGCCGGATGGGAAAACAGTATAGGGAATAGCTGCTGTCAAATCAGAAATATCAGGATTACTATCCTGATAGAGTTTACGCAGAGTGTTCCAAGGTTTTTCCAGCGTCTCAGGGTTCTGATTCTTATATTCATTCCAAATGTCTATGGTCGGCAGATATGCAGAAAGGCACGCATATGTGCGGGCATAGGCATCACGCCTGAAGAAGTTAGGGCTCTTTATGGGTGTAAGCGCGGGATCTAAACGGGAACTGAGCGCCATTTGATACCCCAGATACGGTAGCACTTTTGTCAGGATAAAGCCGCGCAACTCACGCTCGGCAGAGGTAATATCGCTTCTTAGATTGTTAATCTCGCGCAGCAGCATTTGGAGCATCAATGTGGTCTTCTCCGGAGTACCATTATTCAGGTGGTCTCGAAAAGCATCTGTGATCCATCTTCCTGCATCCTTGCCGGACGGCTGCATAGCCTGGCGATAAAGCACCAAATAGAAGGGAGTATCCAGAATATTACGAGCGGCAGGAATCAAACAGCGCTGATTTGGCTCAATATAGTCATCAATCTGCTCCTGCGACAGTTCCTTAATGTAGCAGTTGTGGAAATAAAACTTTAATCTATCAATCTGGTCAGCGTCAAAACCGTTTTCATATTCCAGCAGATCCATGTAGGTATCCAGCGGATCACGATTGCTGAGGATAATGGCTGCCTCCGGGTATTTCTTATCTGAAATGTCAAGGATATCCCTAAGGCATCGGATTTGCATCGTTGTGGTCGGAATCTCATTGAAACCATCCAGCAGGAATATAAAGGAAGCGTTGCGATCAACCTCTGTGAGCTTATATTCCTCACGCATATAGTGGAGAATGCGATTCTCGTTGTTCTTTGACTTGCTGTTTATTCCGTAAATTCGTCTCAGCTGAATATAGAGCGGAGCAATATTGGGAGCGTTGGATGATGAGGTCAAAGAAAAAGCGAGATTCAGCAATGTACTCGTTTTTCCGACTCCGCCACAGGACGAACCGCCCTTCCCAACCAGTTGAAAATGCCGCACGTCTCGATGCTCTTCTAAAAGCTGGAGCATCGGCGACGGAGCTGCATCCCCGCGGTTTTTATACTCATTGGTGACGGTACCATCCGGCGACTGGTATGTGATTCCCGGGAGGATGTCAAGAGATAGCTTCTTGACATCCCGAGCGTATCTTTCATGAAGTCCGGCGCTAATATCCCGCATATTAAAGACAGGGATTGCACGGCAAGGAGCGATTTCCCAACGCCATTCTATCCAACGATAGGATGTTACATTTACACGCCATTGCGGGCTGTCAGTATCCATTTCATAAAGGTAGAAGCCAATACTGGCTGCGTCATCTCCTTGGGCTTTATAAATGCTTGGCGCTGTAAAGCAAGGGATAGCACGCCCACCGTCCAGCAGGATATTGTCCTCACCGCGCTGATGACAGTCCCCATTCAGATAGGCACGAACATTCAGGCCAGCAAGAATTGGCTTTAACGCTTCGCGTTGGATAGCGGCCAGCTCAGCGTAATTGTGATGGGCTAAGATTATGGTAGGAAGTGCGCGATTAAAGGCAGGATTGTAGCTCAGATCATTGATCGCACAGATGTCAAGTATTTGTGCACGATAGGTATCAGAACAACTAAGCAGGGCGGAATTCACATGAATCAGATTGATTCTGTTCTTCCATTTTCTGCAAAAAGCACCTGCATATGCAAAGGGATCTCTGTCTCTTGAAAATGGCGCAGGACCGCAGATTGACTCAACAGCTTCGCAATACTCAGAAAAACGGTGCGACAGATGGCTGCCGTCAGCATTCAAAACATCACTCGGAGCATTTCGCAGGTGTTTGAGGCGATCTATCGCAAAGTCATCAAAACTTTTGCTCACCACCTGAGTTGCCTTTTTTGCGTTTCTCTCAGCAGCCCTTCTACCCTTTTCCAATTTTACCGCGCTAATCCCTTTAGTCGAAACTCGGTATGGGTCAACATCATGATTGCCGGGGACAATGAAAATATCCTCGCTAGGGTTCAAATTATAGTGTTTAGCTAACTCTGTTAAAAACCGTTTTCCTTCGTTGTAATCTCTTCCGTAAGTATGCAGATCTCCCGTAAAAACAATGAAATCAATACCCGTAACAGGAAATCCATTCTGCCCCGCTGGCCAGTCGCCCATCATCTCGCGGTCATAGTGAAGATCCGAAATATGCAGCCATCTGATTTTACCCATATACCCACGCCCTCCTTATTATGACTTACTTTGATAGTAGATGTTATTTCTAAGTCATGCTAGATTCTTCCGTATATGATATGTTTCCAAGAAAGGAAAATGTTGCAAGTCGTCGATTCAGCTCCAAAAAAAGCACAATGTCCAAAATCGCGAATGAATCTTTATATGATTTACCAGTCCATTTTTAAAAACGGCCCCTGACAGGTTGCGACGCAACCCCGACAGGGCCGTTTTGCTGATAAGAATGAATACACACTCTCATTATATATTAATTAGCGAAACAACACCAAATTTTCAAAAGTTAGCGTTTTATCGTCAATTACAGGGCAAACTATTGGTAGAATTGATGCGATTAAACTAATCAGGAAGGGGGGAGTTCGTATTACACTGACCAATCTGATTGCTGCTCGCATCAATCAACTACGCGAGTCTAGAAAGCTATCAGTCAACAAAGTGGCTACAATGAGCGGACTCCCCTATTCCACCGTGAACAGCTTACTTCGCGGAAAGTCGGATTCGCCTAACTTAAAAACACTTATCCGTATCGCCACAGCATTTAACATGACGATTGTTGAGTTCTTGGATGTTCCTGAAATTATTGAATTTTCAGAAGACGACTTGGAGGACGAATCTGAAAAAAATGAAGGACAAGAAGAGACCAACAAGGCGTTAAGGGAGGTGGTGCATCGTGGAGAATAAATACGCCCACAGTGACTTTGACAGCTTTTATCTAGAATACAGCCCTAAATTATGGCGCTTGGCCTACCGTCTTACTCGAAATCGTTATGATTCCGAAGATTTGGTAGACGAAGCGTTTCTGATTTATTTGCAAAAATCAATAACTATGGTCATTGACAATCCCGAAGCATATATTACTCGCATCTTGGCGAATCTAGTTCGAAACTACGCCAGATTAAGTTGGCATAACGAATTGCCTATAGATGTTCTGCCCGAGAGCACACTGAGCACAGATGGGGTTGGAATGCGTCTCCGCGAAGTCCTTCCTAAAGGCCTGTCTCCACAGGAGCAGGAGATACTTCTTCTGCGCTTTGAGGAGAGGCTCTCGTATTCAGAGATAGCAGACGTCCTTAAAATCAAAGAGGTTAGTTGCCGCTCACGACTTATGCGTGCAAAGGCACATTTACTGAATCTCTACGAAAAAGAAAAAATTCTTTGATATATGCAACATTTTGCCAATGTACAAACACGGCACTTAATAGGAGGTGAAGGTGTGTTAAAGATGTTTCGAGGGCGTGATCGTCGCTCACAGGGTGGGGTCAGCCATAATGACGTCCAAATTTTCAAGCATCTTGAAGAAGCAGATGTGGATACCTTGATCGACGAGTTGGCCGTACTGACAGATAATGCTGCTGACGGCAATGTTGACCTTGACAAGATCAATGCGTATCTCGACGCATTGGACGAAAAAGACCCTATACCATTTGGGGTGTCTGCCGAGGACTCGCTGGCGAAGTTTCATGCCCGCCATGATCTGCTGACAAAAGAACTCTCAAAATCCCACCAAAAGCGATCGAAATCAAAGCAAATCGCTACTAAAATCGCTGCTTCTTTTGCCGTTTTATGTTTCGTAGGTTCTCTGACCGCAGAGGCATGTGGGATAGATTTGTTTTCTACAATCGCCAGATGGACAAGCGAGATATTCCAATTCGACCAATCAGGGACTCCTTATGCTGAAATTACCAAATATCCTCTTGAAATTGGCGAAGTAAAGACGTATGCCTCTCTTCAGGAGGCTGTTGATGCACTAGGGGTTACCTCTCCTCTTGTTCCGAAATATCTACCGGAGCGATATAGCTCAGATGGTATCACAATTGAGCGCAAAACTACAGGTGTATGCATTTATGCAGATTATACCTCTATCAACGGTTCCGTAGGTGTTCGCTTGAAGGAGTCGGCGAGGGCTGGACAGCAGACAGCCGAAAAAGACTCAAATGTCCAAAGAGTATATGTTGTTCGAGGTATCCAGCATTATATAGTCGATGACGGAGCTCAAACAAAAATAGTCTGGGCCAACGGTAACTTTGAATGCAGAATTTGTGGAGACATTTCTGAGGAAGAAGCAATAGCGATTATTGACTCAATTTATAAGGAAGGTTAGATATGAAAGGGCGTAAAATTAGATTTTTGAGCGTAATTGCTACATTTATGCTTATTAGCAGTATCTTAAGCAGTCAAGCCTTGGCTGTGGCTCGCTCAAGCAAGTATTTAGATGCATATGGCACATATGTATCTCCTGTTGGAAATGGAAAAATTGTAATTACCATTGATGTTGATGCACTCCGTAGCATGACAAAAATTGGTGCCACGACAATCATTCTCTACGGATCAAAAGATGGCAAGAACTTCACAGTTGCAAAATCCTATAACTACCAAGACTATCCGATTATGATGAGCTCCGGAAAGCACTATTATGAAGATCTGTTCACGTACTATGGCACAGTTGGATACAGCTATTACGTAACAGCGTTTTGCTACGCAGGAGATAGTACAGGATATGATGAAAAGCCCTATACCTCCATTATTGTCAAGGCGACTTAATAAAGACGGCACATATAATATTGCTAAATAGGCAAATCTTATTTTTGTGTCAAAAACCGATGCAGTACTGATCATAGTGAGTACTGCATCGGTTTTTTCGTCCACCTAATAAAATAGATACAAAAGCTGATATCATCATTCATTAACGGCATATATTGATATCAGCTCTTGTTATTAAATAAATTCTGTCACAGCCGTGCATCTTATTTACTCAGATTGCAACGATATTGTTAATCTGTTTCCAATTAATAATTGACATGCCCTGACACATGAATAGTCTGAGATGAGTTGTTTCTAACTGCCAGTACATAGTTTCCTCTTTGCGTCACCTCAATCGCTTCATCAAAACTACCACTCTTTGTGTTCAGACCATAAAACAGGTTATCCGGAGCAATTAGTCCAAAGTCTACGCTTGCGGAAAACGGGGAATATGTCGCCTTAATTGTTACGACTTCCCCAACTTCTAACGGAAAACTACTGTTCGCTTTCACCGTTGTATTAGCCGGAACATCCATGTTAAAACTTCCCGTCGCATCCACTGCGTAAGTTACCACCCCACCTCGCCACTCTGCTGCTTCTGTACTAACTCCAAGGCAGGACATTACGATTGCCGACAGTAAAACTAAACTCAAGAACTTCTTCGTTTTCATTTGCTCGTACTCCTTTCAGTAGATTAAAGTTCATAGTTAGTGCTTTATCATCTTTCAATCTTTTTCATATCTCAAAGATAAGATTTTCTATCTCAAATGTAAACCACGTCCAGTTTACATTTGAGCAATCTGTAATTGCGTCTTGATATTATGCCTTTGCCGCTGTCCCTCTTACAATTAAGCCTCACCAATTTACATCGAAGCCATTTTTACCAGTTACATTTACCTCGTCCCCTGATATGTCTCCCATCGATATCGGCTTTTTGGGCTGCTCTACCAGCAACATTATGCTAAGAACAATTACTACAACTACCAAAACAGCCACAAGGACTACAAATACCCCCTTTTTTCTCCTCTTTTGTTTTTCTATGGGCTTCTCCTGCACTGGTGTTTCTTCGCAACTCGGTTTCGTCGCATCATCATGAAGCAGATATTCTAATGATACTCCATACAAATTTCCCAAAAACTTCAAATTATCTATAGAGGGAATTGCTGCTCCCACCTCCCATCTCGAAATAGCCTGCCTGGATACATTCATCATCTCCGCCAATTTCATTTGTGACAGGCCCTTTTCCCTTCTCAACGAAATCAGTTTCTCTTCTAATTTCACCTTTATGCCTCCCAAATAGGATCACTGCTTTTAAATATGGTCAATTGCTCTTACCATTAACACTCTCGGTTTATTCACCTTCTGCAATAGTTTCTCTCATTCCATTTTTATCTCGATTATCCTTCGCTTTCTTTGCTTAGTCTAAACATCCCCCGTTCCATCTATCTATATTCTCATTTCAGGATTTACTACATTCCGCTGCCCAATGGCTATGTTTATCATACCGCAAAGTTAGCGTTTTGTCGACACTCCGGCATCAATATTGATAGCCGACCAGAGGGAAGGGGGCGCGGTATTTGCATCTCACACGCGCCCCTTTCCATTACGACACAAATCTACAAATGCACTGCAGCAACGTCACGCATAGTTCCTGATATAGATCTTCGTCAAAAATTCCGTTTATCTTTGCTTCTCTAAAAAGGAGTGGGCGATAAAGCCGCAATATCTTTTCCTTTGCCTGTTCATCCCCCTCCTGTGCTAAAAGCAGGAGTGTCCCAAATTTCACCGAGATACTTCTCCCCCCTTTTCGCTCTCCACAATAAACTTCTTGATTTTCCGAATTGCCCTATAATAGACTGCAGCAGCCCCCTGATAACCAAGACCAAGTTTGGTCCCGATTTCAGCAAAGCCTCGCATATCTACTACACGAGCAAAAATGACATATCGTTCGCGCACACTAAGTTGCTTCAGTGCGTCATCCAATACCTCATATCGAACTCCCTCACCTATATTCATCACATTCTCATAACTTGCCTCTCCATCTTCAAACATCTCGTCAGTACCGACCATTAACTCATGCGCCCGTACGTACTCAGCCTTTTTCCAATAGTCAACTTTCTTTCGATAAATCGCCGTAATTAGATATGCTGTAAATCTATTCTGGACAGCGTTACTTTCAAATGTATTTTTCTTTTTAGATGTCATACGACTCCTCCAACGTCATTTTTTTAAAAGACGATATGGCGGATCTCGACATCGCGTTAGGACATTTGCTAAACTTGCTTTTGCAAGCGGATCTCTGCATTGAGCATAGCTACAAAAGCAGAATATTGTATCTGCATACTTTCTCTGATCTCGCTATACACGCGCAGAGTATTCCTCCTCTCACAGCACATAAATAGCCGATGCGGTACTCATTAGTAATGTGTACCAACATCAGCTTTTTGTTGCTGAAAATATCTAATTTTGTCTTTATGGTTCAAAACGCTCTCCCTATTTCATCAAGTCGCCCTGAGATATAGACTTTTCATACTATTTTTCGTTTTTTCCACACAATAAAAACGGTAATTACATAATAGCCACCATAATACACGGCATTGTCGCCGGGTGAAAAATATCCACGTGTTATTTTGTTCAGCCCTAACAGCAACTCAGTATGCAAAATTGGCCGTATATATCTCAACTATCTCTTTTCGTCATCCTTCTTAAGCAATTTTCGTTTAAGTCAACTTCTGAGATTCCTCTGTCCCCCACTCGTCTAACTCCAGAGTCTCACGTTGAACTGTTTTAAAGGCCACCATTTCATCAAGATTAACTATATATTAGTTACTCGTTCACGTATAGCGTAAACAGGCCACCTATTAATAATGGTGAGAGGGTCCTCCTTTAATGAGGCCCTCTCACCATTTTCATTTGTTTGCACACAAATAGGCTACTCTTCTACCACAGATGAAAGGTCGATATGAATAAGGCCCTCATATTCTTTAACGCCAGAAGCCCCAAGACTTGCCTTATACATGATAGGAACAGCGGCTTCTGCGCGATGAGCACCATAGCATATATGGTCTGCATCTATGGTCACTTCGCGGTCTACATACACCCATCCGTAGTCATTTTCTGCTGTCGCGCCATCTATACTGGTAATTGAAAAATTCCCTTGATTCCCCCCGTAGGTGAAATTAACAGTAACTATTGCGCTAACACCTTCGCCTTCTATTACCGTCGATTGGGCCTCCCCTTTGTGGCTCTTACCGTCAAGTTTTAGAAGTACCTTGTCTTTTTGTTCTACTGCCAATTTGCTATTCTTATCTCGATTTATGTTGCTCTCCGCATCTAACTTATATATTCCAATTCCAGCAAAAAGTAAAATCGCCATGCAGATAAAAAGCAACCGTTTTCTTTTAGTTGAGAAGGTCAATAAGGATCATCCCTTCATATTCCTTAACACCAGAGCCGCCCATGCTAGCATAATACTTGACAGGAACAGCGGCTTTCTGGCTATTATTACTATAGGCAATGCCGCTATAGTTAATCTTCACTTCTGGATCAACATACGTCCATCCCTTTGCTTTTGCCGCAGATGCTTCCGTAACACCTTCAATAAAATAGTTGCTAGCGTTTATTTTATCATACCTTACCGCATACTTTACCGTAATATCAACTGAATAGCCTTTTGCCTCTGAAACTGTCTGAGTTGTGCTACGCAGCAGAAACTCTCTTGGCTGTACAGTTAATACGACAACTTGGGAATCATCATTGAAAGCGTTCTCCTTCTGGTAAGCACCCGCAGAAGAAGCCAAGCATGAAACAGAAAGCATCGCCGTAAGCAATAACACAAATAATCTTTTCATCTTTCGTTTTCCTTTCTTTCAATTCTCGTCACAGCTAACAACAATTTACTCACTTTTTGTTTATCTCCCTTTCTTATCAGCAAATCTATCATCCTGATTTAAAAGCATTTTTTATTACTATCTCACTTCCTTCCATGTTATCTATTTCGGACATGTTTCTCTTTTCCATTGTCGAGACTACCTACTGTGAATTTCAAATATTCATCTCGAAACAGTCAAGTTAGAGATATTCATCATCTCTGTTAATTTTGGCCAAGCAAATTTCTCTTTCTGTGTGGAACCCAGTCTCTCTTCCTACTATATTTTCTGTCTCCAAAGTATGCCAGTTCCTATCAAATGTAAACCGCTTGCAGTTTACATTTAGGCAATTACAGATTGCTTTTTGAAAATCTTCGAACGCCAAAAAATAATTCCTCTTTAAATAATGTCCAGGACAAACGTAAGCGTGGGACTCTGTGTAATTGTCCCACGCTTTATGCTTATACCTTTACGCGCGCTCTTTCTCCAGCCATGTGGAAGGACTTGTCGGGTGACAGGACCTTAACCTAAAGTACCCCACTACCGCGAGTCTTTCGATTTTAATGAAGTGTGCCAAAATAGAACCGCCAGCTATACGTCAATGGTCTAATTTACTAGATAATATAAAATAAGGTGTAGTTTCACCTTCTCTGTTCTGTTTTTGTTGCTTTTATACGTATTACATCCGTATAAGAGTAATATAGGAGGTATTCAGTTATGTTAATCGCAATCGATCATGGAAACAAGCAAATCAAAACCGTCCATGCTAAGCCATTTACATCCGGGCTCATTCAGAGCGACGCACCGGGTTTTGGTACAGATTATCTTGCGTATCAGGGAAAATTCTACGCACTGACTGACCAGCGTATTCCCTATCGGCGGGACAAGACAGAGGATGAACGCTTCTTCATTCTTACCCTGTTTGCCATTGCCTATGAGATTGAGGCAACGGAACAATACAGCGACAATCTCATGCGCGTCCAGTTGGCAGTCGGACTTCCTCCCGCGCATTTTGGCGTACAGGCAAAGCGGTTTATCAACTATTTCAATGGGCGGGGTGCGGTTGCCTTTCAGTTTAAGGGAAAGCCCTATGCCATTTTCATTGAAAATACAGCCTGTTTCCCGCAGTCCTTTTCCGCCGCTGCGGCCACGGTAAAAAACCTCGCCTCATTCCCCAGAGCACTGGTGGTCGATATCGGCGGCTTTACGGCGGATTATGTGCGTTTGCGGAACGGCGTGCCGGACATGGCAGCCTGTGATTCTCTGGAAAACGGTGTGATCCTGCTCTATAACCGCATCTGCGCAAAAGCAAATGCCGAGCTGGACATTCTGCTGGAGGAAAGCGAGATCGACCGGATCCTGCGCGGCGAGGATCAGGACGCGGCGCCGGAGGTCATCGCTCTGGCAGAACGGGAAGCACAGGAATTTATCAACGACCTGCTCAGCGGCCTGCGGGAGCGGATGCTGGAACTCAAGTCCGGCAAAGTGATCTTCCTGGGCGGGGGCGCTACTCTGCTGCGCCGGCAGATCGAAGCGTCCGGAAAAATCGGGCAGGCGATTTTTGTGGAAGACATCAATGCCAATGCCAAGGGGTATGAGTATCTTTACCGACTTCAGCACAGCGGGCGGTGAGTGCTATGACCGACAAGAAGGACCCCGGGAAATTCACGATTCGCTTCAACATCTGTGACCCACAGCATAAAGCGGTGATCGACCTGCTCAACCGGCAAGGCCGCAGCAAAGCGCAGTTTCTTGTCAGCGCTGTCCTGCACTATATCAACTGCAAGGAGACACCGGAGGTATCTGTTCCGGTTCCCAATCAGGCGGCGCTGGAGGAGATGATCCTTGCCATCCTGGCAAAGAACCAGAGCCGTTTGAAAAAGCAGCCCGAGCCGAAGCCTTCCACCGCACAGCAGGATGCGGCTATCTCCGCTGCATCCGAACCTATGCCGCCCGCAGACGGAGCAGAATTGGAACAATGGTTTGGCGGGCAGGATGGTGTGGCATCGATCCTGAACTCTCTGAAAATGTTCGAGCAGGATTAAAAGCAAAGGACAGGGACGAAGCCGCCCCCGTCAGGCTCAACGCTTGTGATATGAGATTCCGGTGTTCCACAAGGCGTTGTCCGAGTGCGGTTCGTTGGAAGTACGCCCGGTGGCGATCTGTGTGCCGCAGGAAATTCAGGAATACTGTATGGAACTCTTTGTGGAAGATGTGCAGATTGCGGCTGCATCCCACGACCTGTTTGCGAAACGGGCCAACGGACAGATTTACCGGCCGCTGGTGGAGAAGTATATTGCAGGAGAAAAGAGCCTGTAACAGTAAGACATGATTGGGAGGATTGGAATATGGCAAAGTTTGAGTATATGCAGCGGGCATTTTCTTCTGAACTGAAGCCAAGAGCGCGGCTTGTGCTGCAAGTCCTGGTTCTGCATTGCAACAAAGAGGGCGAGTGCTTCCCCTCTATCAAGACCATAGCCGCCAAGTGCGGCTATGGGGTGTCCACCGTAAAGCGGGCGCTGGATGAATTGGTGAAGGCGGGATATATCGTTAAGCAGGCCCGATTTGACGAGCGTAAGAACGGCGGACAGACCAGCAATCTCTATACCTTATGCTCCGACTTACCCTGCACTGACGAGCCGGAAAACGCCCCTGTGCCGGAAGATGATTCGTCTGATGAATCCCCGGCAGTGCAGCCGGAAAGCGCCCCTGCGGATGCCTGTAACGCCCCTGATCCCACACCTGGGGAGCAGTCTGTCACTTTGCCAACAGCGGATTCCTACTCCTTTGCAGATGGCTTTGAAACAAAAACCGGGCGGCAAAATTGCCGCCCGGTTCGTATGTTGCCTGGGGGCAGTCCATTTTTGTACCCCCCTTAAACCGTACAGGTGAACAGATACTTACGGATGAAAAAAGTGGTGTAGAGATCGAAAAAACGCAGGTTTTATGACTTAATTCTTAAGATTATGGTCGAGACACTCGGAAGAAATGTGTTCTTTCTCGGTTAAGACGCCATGATCCATTTCATGAACTGTATCGCAAAGGGTGTTGATGTCTTCTAGGCTATGAGAAATCAGCAAAATAGTCTTTCCTTTTTCCCGGAGCTGTAATAGATAGTTTCGCATTTCTGAGACGCCACTATTATCCAAACCGTTCATTGGTTCATCCAAAAGCAAAATATCTGGATCTTCCATAATAGCCTGAGCCAACCCTAAGCGTTGTTTCATACCAAGGGAGTACTTCCCCACCGCTTTCTTATCATCCGGGTCGAGACCAACAAAGGATATGGCAGCACGAATCTCGTCTCTCCCAATGCGCCCCCGCAGTGACGCCAGATAAGACAGGTTTCGGAAGGCGCTGACCGATGGCAGAAATCCAGGAGCTTCGATGATGGCACCAATGCTTTCTGGAAAATCCACATCTTTCCCAATAACTTTTCCACCTACAATCACCTTTCCTTGATCTGGGTGGATCAGGCCGCAGATAGTTTTAATCAGCACTGTTTTTCCGGAGCCATTTCGCCCAATGATTCCATGAATTTTCCCCTTCTCAAAAGAGATATTGATTTGCCGGAGTACGGTGGCTCCTTTAAAGGACTTTGTAACATCCTGTACTTCAATAATAGATTCCATAAAATCCCTCCTATTACTTGCTTTGTGGATTTGCTGCCGGGTTATGCCGACTCAGCCAGTATATAATGCCAAGGTTCAGCACGATCAACAGAAACACACTGACCGCCACCGCAGAACTGAAGCTGTCGCCCATTGCCTGCGCCATGCCCCAGTAGGGTGGAAGAAATAAGCTGACTGGTGGGTAAGCCATTCCGACTGCTAACAGACCACACTCGACCAAAAGATAAAAGATGATGGTTGCTCGGCTGGTAAACAGGATCATACCGCCAGCACAGAGGGATGAGAGAAGTGTGGTGTGCAGTGGAAACAGAACCACAGCTGTGGACCATTCTGCCAACAACAGCTCTGCGCCAGAAATGAGGGACAGTAGGACCAGTGCAAAAAGAAAAAATACATAGTTGATCACAACTACTGCAGCCAGACGCATCAGCCACCAACGGCGGATGTTTTTGGAACGCACGATAGTATAGGTGCTTAGTGCTCCCAGTTCAGGCATCAGAAAAAGAATGCTTGCAGAGACGGGCGGAAGAACACAAAGATTCCATTCCATCGTTCTCATAATATCCAGCCCACCAGCGCCATCTTGGGCAGAAAACCCCATGAAGAACAACAGCGGAGAGCGATGACCACCGACAAGGAACAGCATGAGGGCTATTGCAGCAAAATAGCAGGCAAATGTATGATGGTCAAAAACCCGTGTAAATAGGCGTCCTTTCATTGCTTTGTCCCCACTGTAATACGGAAATCGTAACTGTGGATCGCATGTAGAATCAAAAGAAACAGCATCACAGCAACAGCGGCATAGACCAGGAACGATTGTGGCAGTGCCAGGTATGCAGTTTCCACTTCCGAACCGTTGATATTGTGGTACATGAGCAGGCTGTTCGCCAGAAGAGAAAACTTTCGGTAAGAATCAGTCAAAAAACCAATGGTCAGAATGTATCCTGCCACATGAACCAGTACAGCAGCCAGGTAACTGAGTACCTTAGAGATGCGCAGATTAAGCCAGAAAATGATGAGACTCATTACAAAAACATAGCACACACTAAGCAGGTAACTTAATACGCAGGCTATGGCTGGTGTCAGTGTCAGCAAATGCCCGTATGGGAAGGAAACCTGGTATTCCCAAGCCAGTTCAGGCGCCTGATTCTGTACAAGAACAGTAAGAGGCAGACTCCATATATTAGCAACAAAGGCATTTTCTGAAATAAACAATGCGCCAGCAATAAATAGCACAAGATAATACACTTCGCTAATACCAAGCAAGTAAAGAACTTTTCCGGCGACCCAGGTCTTGCGGGATACTCGCAGAAGGGTGTATATTTCGTTCTGGCTGGAAAATGGTATATCGGACACCATTAAAACAGCACCCAGAAAAGCGCAGGTCGCTGTATAGGTATCAGTATTGAAATAAATGAATGCCTCAAAAATTCCAAGGGGTTCACCCATGGCTTTTGAAAAATCCAACAGAGGAAACACGCTGATGATTTGAATAGTACAGCCCAAAATCAACGCCAGGTATAGCCGCGGCGAGAAAAAGGCCTGTCGGAATTGATGTGCACAGATCTTAAACATCCCGCAGCCTCCTTTCGAGCAGTTTCCAGCATAAATCTGAAGCCAGTACCAGCATCCCCAGCTGGTACAACAGTGGGAAAGCTGGGAATGGAATGAAGTCTGTAGCCGGCATCAGAACATTGGCGGGGCTGAACAGCAGTGGTTTATCCAATCGGTAGAGAATCAGGTGTGCACCGAAGAACAGTGCAAAGGGAGCGGCCAGAGTAATGTAGCGATTCGGAATAAGTGCAGAGACGCATAACCCAATCACGGACCAGGATGCGCCGAACAGAAAGGCCAGCAAAAGTAGGAACAGCACCAGAAAAAAGCCGTTCCAGACAAACTGTAGTTCCCCATATACAGTTCCATCAAAGACTGTAAAATAGTTGATTCCCATCTGCTCCCCGGTGTTCGGCTCACCATTTATGATCCAAACTATATCGCTGAGCAGAACGGGTAGAAAAACAGCCAACCCGCCGGAAATGCCGGAACAGAGCAAGGTTTCCTGAAGATAGCGTTTTCGTTCCACCCGACACAAAATCGCCTTACAGTAGCCACTGTTGTAATCTTCACAGAATAGAGTGGACGCAGGCAGGACAGCCAGAATCGTAGCAAATATGCCAAAACCGCCCAGGTCATTTGCCCGGAAAATGGAATCAAGAAAAGTCGTGCACATGGCGCTCAGGGGAATCGGTTCATACGAGATACAGTATAGAATCCAGTAGTAAATCTGATTCCATAGAAGCAGAAATACTCCTACAATGATGCTGGCCAGCATCGGCCAGGAAAAGATGGCGGCTCGAAGCCGAAATTGCAAAGATTTACTCAAAAGGACCTCCCTCGCTCTCCTTGTATCAGTTCCCCGGTAACAGCATTTACTGCCAGAACTCGCCTGCGGTTGATCATCAAGGAGTTATCATTCGTTCCGATTTGAAAACGCCAGGCAGGAATGGCAACCGCCTCCTGTGTTTCTGTCAGCGTTACAATATATTCTAAAGAAATGGCGCCGACAGAAAGGGTATCTTCACCATAGAAATCAATAAGACTGGTGTTTTCCCGCAGAGATGCGACCGCATCCTCAAGGGAGAGAAGCTCAGAGGAAAGCGGCTGTGCCGTCAGCCCGTAAAGGGCACCGCTGATTGTTTGGATACCATTACTATCCACCAAAAAATAAAGGTCATTGTAACCTATGATGGGCATTCCGTCTGCGGTGCGTCGGAAGAAAATCTTATAATAAGGCCGCCGCCCTTGGTTGCCGTAAGGCAGCACGGTGTCTGCGGTATAGCTGTTTTGGGGAGCAATGGCGTCTGTAATGGTACCGCACAAAGAAATTACATCCTCCAGAGGGATAGATACACCGCATTCCGCAGAGGAGGACAACAGGTTATCTTCAAAGGGATATAGGTTTACATCCCGGTATCCCAATGTAAAGATTTCTTCTCCAGGTACGCTCTCCCCAGCCATAGCAATGGTGTGCTCATAGAGATAATAGTCACCGATTGCTTCAGAGTTGTGAAGTTCCCAGACATCGTTGCGCTGGTCATAAATGGCCTCAGAAGCGCGCGCACCGAAAAATGTAGTGAATAGTGTTTCACGCAGTTCGTCCGTAACAGGAAGCATCTCATATTGATACTGCTGAATAGTTTCGACACTTTCGGTATTTACCTGAGCATTGAGAAGAATCTGCTTTCCATCAGCCGTAGTTATGGTTTCTTCTATCGCAGTTCCATTCACGCTGCGCACCAGCTCCATATTTGCATCTGAAATGGAGGCTATATCGTTTCCTACATTTGTGCCATCCTCAACTGGATTGCCGGACTGTGAGACAGAGGTGTCCGCAGTGCTGTCGGTATCAGAGTTTGCAGGTTCGCCTGGGGCTGGCTGGCAGGCTGTGAGTAATAGACAAAGGAGTGTGCCGATCCAGATCATTCTTGTTTTTTTCATATATACCACCATAAAGCAACAAGGAGTGATGGGAATTGCCGTGCACCTCCCATCACTCCTTGCATTGTTGGAAATTACCTAGCCGCATCCGTACTCCATTGTCCACTTGTCTTGACGCCACGGTTGACATCGTTGAAATTGATGAGGGCACCGAGGTAAAGGCGAGAACCGATGGACGAAGAACTAGGATAGGTGGAACCGAAGTTCCCGGTCCCGGACCGCGAGGTCGTGTTGCTCACGAGCGCATTGTCCCACTCGGTCGCGTTGTTGTCGAGCATTCCATAGGTGATGGTGTAACGGTTATTGGAGCGGCTACTCACCGTTACGACCCATTCGCGGTTGTAGAGACGCTTCATGCTGGACGAGGAGCAGCCGACCAGTTCACCGGTACCAATGTTGAAGTTATAGTACAGAACTTCGCGGTCGCCGTCGCTATACGCAAAAGCCGGAACGCACAGCGAAGAAATAATGGAAATGGCGCAGATCATGGAGAACAAAATCTTCAGCTTTTTCATACTTTAATTCCTCCCTTTTGTTAGAAAATTGGGGACGTCAATTCGCTTTAAAGCAAAATCTTAAACCATTGGACTCACCTCTTTATAAGTTCAAGTTTTACTAAAAATCAATCTTTCATTTTGTTTTAAGATCTTTTACCTCTATAAACGAATATGAAGGTTTATTTTGGACAGTGCTCATAAAGGAATTTTTTGTCGCACCTAATGATCACCAAGGATCTGCCGAACTTCCGGAAATCGAATTGAAAAAACAGTAACCATAGGATGGTAGATAATTGCTTATATAATCTTCATAGGTCAAATCGAGAGGAACTCCGTATACGACAGCGCTATCAATTACATCCTGATAGCTTTTGTGCATGTTGTCCTCGGAGAAACTGGTGCTCGCAAATGAGGCAGGACTCATCAAAATCATTAAACCAAGTGATAGAAGGATAGAGATAATTATAATTTATTTGCAAGTACCTTCGATTGAAACTTGTGGCTTTGAGACACCATTTATTTTCACATCAACGGTTAACTCATAGGTTTTGCCTTTTGAAACAGTAGCTGAATTAGAGAAAAGAAGGTATCCAGTCCCGGAGTCAGTCCAACGCGCAATACGTGTGGAGCCATTCCAAAGTTGGATAACGGCACTTATCTGATCAGTTGATCTATCAGCAGAAACAGAAACACGACAATTGGCGGTTGTGCCATCAAAAGAGATTGCAGGTAGAATTGTCATCACACGGGGAGATGCCGCATATGCTGGAAGTGACAGTAGCATGGCGAGCAATAGTACAAGCGGAATAATTCGTTTTTTCAAAGAAATGACCCCTTTCATTCGTTTTACTTCTTAAACGAATGAAAGGGGTCATTTTGGACAGCTGTTAACAAATTTATTTTTTTGCTTGTACGCTTTCCGCCAATCGAAGCATAACCTCTTGGGGTAAAGTGGATGTAATACAAAAAAACGTATTCCTATCTTCTGATTGCCAAACCAAGCCATTTGATATATCAGGATCACTTGAAAGGTAAAACTCCGCGTCAATATTCCCGATGCGAACAATTTGAACATCAGAAGTGTTACTTTCGAGAAATAGACTTATGGAATCATCACCTTGCGAATAGGTAAATTGAATGGTTTTTCCGGACCCGTTTTGATATATGACTACTGCGTTTCCTTTCGACTCCATTCTGTTGGTCTCGAAAAATCCGTCCGGTAACTGCGTTAATTCATATTGCTTTGACTTATCATTCTGTGTGGTATCTCCAACAAAGCGATATTCAATGAATGTTTCATATTGTTCACGCACCCACGCAAAAAAGGCGGCTCGCGCTTCTGCGTCAACAGTCAGCCAAGTGCTACTGGCGAGAACAACCACAAGAACAAAGCAAGCTGCATATTTGGGCAGTTTGTAGATCACAGGATATTTTGCTTTGCGAAAGGTGCGGCGCATTTTTCGTTGAAACGATGGCGAAAACTCATGTTCACATTCTGCTGGAGCGGGGAGCGAATCCCTGATTGCCTGATCCGCTTCAGCCGTCGCTTTTTTCAGCATTTCATCGCTTATCACAGGATTCCCGCCTCCTCACATAGTTTTTTCAATTTGGTTTTAGCCCGTTGGTCCAGTTTAATTGTGGCCGGCAACGACAGTTCCAACATCTTTGCAATTTCCCTGACAGTGTACCCATAATGATAGCGTAGCAAAATCATTTCACGATACCTGGCAGGCAGTTGCAAAATACATTTTGTCAAATCGTTGTCCCCTTCATAATGAGCATTTGTGCCTTGAATTTCTTCGATCAGTTCGACAGTTTGGTATTTTTGCCGCTTTCTGTACTGATCTATCGCTTGGTGTTCAACTATTGTAACGACATAGCCATGCGTTTTGGGACACAGCGGATCATCAATTTTTTTAATATTTTCTACTATTTTTACGAAAGCCTGATGCACAGCGTCCTCGGCATCCTGATCGTTATGTAAAATTTCGTAGGCCACATGATACATGAGGCCACGGTACTCCAGATAAATCTGTTCAAACAGCGACTTCTCCTCTGGAGTTTCAAGCATCTGTAAATAAAGCAACATAATGCGAACTCCCAGTCATTATTTATGCTATTGTATCATGTAGTCTGACCTTCCTACAAGTTGAAAGATTCGATTTACATAATATTTTCTGCGGAAACAAGATAAAGAGTGCTATATGCTGGGGAAATGCTGGACAGGGGCATATTGCCGCTATTTCCGTTCGGCGGTGCTGCCCCTTGATCCCGTGCTGGAAAGGTCGCTGACCGTGGAGCATATCACGGAAACCCGTCCTTGCCCGGTGTGCGGCAGGGCCTTTCTCCCGGACGGGCGGCAGCGGTACTGCTCCCCGACCTGCGCCCGTGCTGCAAGGCGGCAGAAGCAGCGCGGCTATATGTGGAAACACCGGGGTAGACCGTGAGCATTTGACCCCGGAAAACACTCTTGATTGCAGGGTTTTCTGGGGCCGCTTCATGGGCGGGGCGTATGATTTCATAGCCCCGCCCGGTTTTGCAGAAATATTGCTAACATTTTGGAATCTTTATGAAATAGTTATTGTTTGTGGCATTGGAATTAGTAACGCTTGCTTTCTTTGCATCTGTGAGATTAACCGCAGATACTTCAGAGAACTTTTTAATAACATTAGATGAAATTGCAGCATTGATAGGTGCAATAATTGCCGTCTTCACCACTCCCATAGCAAAGTTCGTGGTCTATTCATGTTAGCTCAAGCAAATCACATATGCGTTGTGCGATTTCGGCAGGCTGCGCATCTGTAGTAAGAGAAATTTCTCTCTGAATTACCATGTCGCGCCCTTCTGGGACACATCTACAAAGTAAAGGTTTTTCATTCATCCGAATCATTATCATGATGGACGATTTAATAATTTTACTTTTTGACGCTTTAATGCCAAAGGATTTAAAGTTGCGAAACAAAACACTTTCCATCTGTGTAACAGAATTCGAGGTGTTTTCGTCAAGAATCTTTTTTCCGTTTTGTTCCAAAACGCCAACACATGTCAAGAGAGCTTGCTGAATTTCTGAAATAGAGCAGCTACTTGGTAAACACAAAATAGGCTGAGAGTATACACCCGGTCCGTTTCCTTTATATTTTTCAAAATATAAATCTCTCGTCCCGGTAAAGATTAGTTTATTGTCGTACAAATAGATTTCTATTGTATAGTTCAAATGTTTACCTCCTGATTACTTAATAATCGCAATAGAAACAGCAATATTTTTTTCAGCAGCATATGCATACAGGCTGTTCAAGGCATTGATTTGCGCATCTGCCAGCTCTATGTCGGGAATAGCTAAAAGCAATTCTTTCCCAGATCTCTTCTTCCTTCACCAGATTGCCGCGCTTATCGTAGGTATAGCCGTAGT
>ERZ780167.682-NODE-682-length-33722-cov-6.195265_pt1 | contig 33722 bp, 25 predicted proteins | sample MGYA00510982_ERZ780167 | MGnify/ENA primary metagenome ERZ780167 (study PRJEB29588, sample SAMEA2146107) | human gut metagenome | biome: human gut; feature: human-associated habitat; material: faeces | place: Denmark | collected 2008/2010 ... | reverse complement strand
TATAATATAAACTATAATTAACACATTCTCCCGCAAATCGATTTTCATAAACTGTCATCTGTCATCTGTCATTACGATATTTCCGTAAATATGAAAATAGATTGAGTATCAATGAATTACATTTTTTGCTTGCAAAATCAACTGTCACAGCAGCCATCCGCGGGAAGCAGAAAACTGCCGTTCCCTCCGCAGTTTTTTGCCTGAAAAGAGAAAATTCCGCCCGGCATCGAAGCACAACGGCCAGCCCCGCAGACAGGCCGACCGCACCCGCCGGCCCGAACAAAAACGGGAAAACACCGCCGCGGCTATCGGAAAGCACCGCTTTCCTCCCTGCAAATCAGTGCGTTAGTTTTATTAACAGTAAATTCCCGTTTTGTTAACAGATTTTCACGAGAAATCGATACCCCATTTTTGGCCGTACGCCACCGAAGCCGTACCTTTGCTACACAGGCACGGGGAAAAGCCGCATCGCCACCACGGAAGGGGATTCAAAAAAAGACCAGCACCCTACCCTTTCCGTCCGCCCAGCACCAGATGCAGCCATCCCCAGAGGCCGAGGACGATGACGAGCAGCGTCTGGATGCCATGGACCAGGAGGGCAAAGAGAGACGCATCGGCCGACGAAACGCCGTAGAGCATCATCATGGTGATGACGGCGAAGTGCCACGGGCCGGCACCGTTGGGCGTGGGCACAATGACGGCGAACGTGCCCGCCACGAACATCACCAGCCCCGCCTGCACACCCAGGCCCTCGCTGAAGGGGAAGCAGTAGAACGTGAGGTAGAAATGGAGGAAGTAACAGAGCCACATCAGCACCGTGTGGAGCAGGAAGAGGGGGACGTTCCGCACCCGGCGCAGCGACATGACGCCCTGCCACACGTCGAGCACCACGCCACGCACCCGCTCGAAGAACGACAGCACGCGCACCAGCCACACGGCCAGCACCAGCACGCCCACCACGCAGAACAGGGCCACGTAGAACCAGGGCGACGTGAGCAGATGGACCAGCGACGGTATCTTGGTGCCCGTCTGGCGGAAGAAGGTGAGGAACACGGGCAGCTCGAGCACCAGCGTGACGCCCGCCAGGAACAGCATGCAGAGGGTGTCGACCAGCCGCTCGGTGACCACCGTGCCCAGCGACTTGGAGAAAGGCACGCCCTCGTAGCGCGAGAGCACGCCGCAACGCGACACCTCGCCCACACGGGGGATGACGAGGCTCGTGGCATAGGACAGGTAGATGGCATCCACCAGACGTGACGCGCGCGGACGGTAGCCCAGCGGCTCCAGCGTCTGGCGCCAGCGCATGGCCCGCTCCACATGACTCCACACGCCGAAGAAGAGCGACAGCGCCATCCAGTCCCAGCGGATGCCGTGGCGCAGCACACGGGCCGCCTGCGCGAAGTCGAAGTCGCGGTACACCCAGTAGAGGATGAAGCCGCCCAGCAGCAGGGGCAGCGCCACCTTGAGCAGGTTCCTGAACCACGAACGGAGGCCGAAGAGAGAGGAACGGGGATCCTCGGGAGGCGTCATGCCACGCCCCGCCCCGCCCTGCGGGTTTCCGCAAAGCTCTTCCTTCTTCACTTTTCGCGCTCCATTCATTAAATTCTTCATTCTTCCTTCTTCATTCTTCATTAAAAAGAACTACCTTTGTGGGGCACAAAAGTAACAATAAACTTGCAATATGAGATTGGTAAAGCCTAAAAAGTTTCTGGGCCAGCACTTCCTGAAAGACCTGAAGGTGGCCCGGGACATCGCCGACACGGTGGATGCCTGCCCCGACCTGCCCATCCTCGAAGTGGGCCCCGGCATGGGCGTGCTCACCCAGTTCCTCCTGCCCAAGGGCCGCGAACTGAAGGTGGTGGAGGTGGACTACGAGTCGGTGGCCTACCTGCGCGAAGCCTATCCCCAGCTGGAAGAGCACATCATCGAAGACGACTTCCTGAAGATGAACCTCACGCGCCTCTTCGGCGGCCGCCCCTTCGTGCTGACAGGCAACTATCCCTACAACATATCGAGCCAGATCTTCTTCAAGATGCTGGACAACAAGGACCTGATACCCTGCTGCACGGGCATGATACAGAAGGAGGTGGCCGAACGCATGGCCGCAGGGCCGGGCAGCAAGACGTATGGCATCCTGAGCGTGCTCGTCCAGGCGTGGTACCGCGTGGAATACCTCTTCACCGTCCACGAGAACGTGTTCAACCCGCCGCCCAAGGTGAAGAGCGCCGTCATCCGCATGACGCGCAACGACACCCGCGACCTGGGGTGCGACGAACAGCTCTTCAAGCAGGTGGTGAAGACCACCTTCAACCAGCGGCGCAAGACGCTGCGCAACTCCATCAAGCCCCTCGTGGGCAAGGACTGCCCCCTGACGCAGGACGCCCTCTTCGACCGGCGGCCCGAACAGCTGTCCGTGCAGGAGTTCGTGGAGCTGACAAACTTAGTAAATGGAAATTTGAAAATGGAAAATTGAGAATTATCCATTATCCATTTTCAATTATCAATTTTCAATTCTCAATTAAAAAATGGAAATAGACGAAGAATACATAGAGAAGGTCAAAGGCCTCATCGAGCAGAAGGACACGGAGAACGTGAAAGCTCTGCTGACCGACCTGCACCCGGCCGACATCGCCGAGCTGTGCAACGACCTCGACCCCGAGGACGCCCGCTTCGTCTACCGCCTCCTGGACAACGAGACGGCAGCCGACGTACTGGTGGAGATGGACGAGGACGTGCGCAAGGAACTCCTCGAACAACTCCCCTCGGAAACCATCGCCAAGAAGTTCGTGGACTACATGGACACCGACGATGCCGTAGACCTGATGCGCGACCTCGACGAAGACAAGCAGGAGGAAGTCCTCTCGCACATCGAAGACATCGAACAGGCCGGCGACATCGTGGACCTGCTGAAGTATGACGAAGACACCGCCGGCGGACTCATGGGCACGGAAATGGTGACCGTGAACGAGAACTGGAGTATGCCCGAATGCCTCAAGGAAATGCGCATGCAGGCCGAGCAGCTGGACGAAATCTACTACGTCTACGTCATCGACGACGACGAACGCCTGCAAGGCGTCTTCCCGCTGAAGAAGATGATCACCTCGCCCTCGGTGTCGAAGGTGAAGCACGTGATGAAGAAAGACCCCATCTCGGTACACGTGGACACGCCCATCGACGAGGTGGTGCAGATCATCGAGAAATACGACCTCGTGGCCGTGCCGGTCATCGACAGCATCGGGCGGCTCGTGGGACAGATTACCGTCGACGACGTCATGGACGAGGTGCGCGAGCAGTCCGAACGCGACTACCAGCTGGCCTCGGGTCTGTCGCAGGACGTCGAGACAGACGACAACCTGGTGCGCCAGACCAGCGCCCGCCTGCCCTGGCTGCTCATCGGCATGCTGGGCGGCATCGGCAACTCCATGATACTGGGCAACTTCGACGCCACCTTCGCCGCCCACCCCGAAATGGCGCTCTACATCCCCCTCATCGGCGGAACGGGCGGAAACGTCGGCACCCAGTCGTCGGCCATCATCGTGCAGGGCCTGGCCAACAGCTCGCTCGACGCCAAGGACACCCTCAAGCAGGTGGGCAAGGAAGCCGTCGTGGCCAGCATCAACGCCACCATCATCTCGCTGCTGGTCTACATCTACAACTTCATCCGCTTCGGCAGCGCCGCCACCGTCACCTACTCGGTGTCCATCAGCCTGTTTGCCGTCGTGATGTTCGCCTCCATCTTCGGCACCCTGGTGCCCATGACGCTGGAGAAACTCAAGGTAGACCCCGCCATCGCCACCGGCCCCTTCATCTCCATCACCAACGACATCATCGGCATGATGCTCTACATGGGCATCACCGTCCTGCTGGCCTGAAGCGCCGAAAAGCAACTTTTTCGGTAAAAAAAACGAGAAAAACTTATGAAGTAATCGTTTTATTTCATTAATTTGCAACCTGACGTAACCCAAACGGGGCAACCCGTTTCTAAAAAATACATACAATGACGGACACCCATGACACTAATCTCCCCGAAATGCAGGCGGAATTAGAAGAAGAAAAACAAGCGGCAGAGGTTTCTGAAACGGCAACGGCAGAAACTCCGGCTGAAGAAACATCAACGGAAAACACAACGGAAACCACCGTACAACGGCTGACAAAGGCAGAAGTCATCGAACGTCTGAAGGCAATCGCCGACGACGTGGAAAACGTCCCCAAGACGGAAATAGACAGCCTGAAGCAGACCTTCTACAAGCTGCACAACGCCGAGCAGGAAGCGGCACGCAAGAAGTTTGTCGACGACGGAGGCGCACCCGAAGACTACGTGCCCACGCCCGACCCGCAGGAAGAGGAAATGAAAAACATCATGTCCGTCATCAGAAGCAAGCGCAGCGAGCTGGCCGCCGAAGTGGAGAAGCAGAAGGAAATGAACCTGCAGGTGAAGCTCTCCATCATCGAAGAGCTGAAAGACCTGCTCGAGTCGCCCGAAGACGCCAACAAGAACTACACCGAGTTCAAGCGCCTCCAGCAGCAGTGGAACGAAGTGAAGCTCGTGCCCCAGGCCAGCGTCAACGAGCTGTGGAAGAACTACCAGCTCTACGTGGAGAAGTTCTACGACCTGCTGAAGCTCAACAACGAGTTCCGCGAATACGACTTCAAGAAAAACCTCGAGATAAAGACCCACCTGTGCGAAGCCGCCGAGAAGCTGGCCGAAGAACCCGACGTGGTGTCGGCCTTCCACCAGCTGCAGAAGCTCCACCAGGAATACCGCGAGACAGGCCCCGTGGCCAAGGAACTGCGCGAAGAGATCTGGGCACGCTTCAAGGCTGCCTCGACCGCCGTCAACCGCCGCCACCAGCAGCACTTCGACGCCCTCAAGGAAGCCGAACAGCAGAACCTCGACCAGAAGACGGTGATCTGCGAAATCATCGAAGGCATCGACTACAACGAGCTGACCAACTTCGCCGCCTGGGACAACAAGACACAGGAAATCATCGCCCTGCAGAACAAGTGGAAAACCATCGGCTACGCCCCGCAGAAGATGAATGTCAAGATCTCCGAACGCTTCCGCGCCGCCTGCGACACCTTCTTCAACAAGAAGGCCGAGTTCTTCAAGGCCGTCAAGGAGAGCATGAGCGAAAACCTCGAAAAGAAACGCGCCCTCTGCGAGAAGGCCGAAGCCCTCAAGGACAGCACCGACTGGAAAGCCACCGCCGACGTGCTGGTGAAGCTGCAGAAGGAATGGAAGACCATCGGCCCCGTGGCCAAGAAGCACTCCGACGCCATCTGGAAACGCTTCATCGCCGCCTGCGACTACTTCTTCGAACAGAAGAACAAGGCCGGCGCCTCACAACGCACCGAAGAGCAGGCCAACCTTGAAAAGAAGCGCGACATCATCGCCCGCCTCGAAGCCATCGGCGAAGATACCGACGCCGACACGGCCATCGACCAGGTGCGCAACCTGATGAAGGAATGGAACGCCGTGGGCTTCGTGCCGTTCAAGGAAAAGGACAAGGTCTACAAGCAATACCACGCGCTGGTAGACAAGCTCTTCGAACGCTACAACCTCAGCCAGTCCAGCAAGAAGCTGAGCAACTTCAAGAGCACCCTGAGCAACATTCAGGAAGGAGGCGCGCAGACGCTGTACCGCGAACGCGAGAAGCTGGCACGTGCCTACGAGAACATGAAGAGCGAACTGCAAACCTACGAGAACAACCTGGGCTTCCTGAACGCCTCCTCGAAGAAGGGCAACAGCCTCCTGACCGAGCTCAACCGCAAGGTAGAGAAGCTCAAGGCCGACATCGACCTGGTGAAGGAGAAAATCAAGGCGGTAGACGAAAGCATCCGCAAGGAAGCCTGAGAGGCACACACGAGGGGAAAGGCCGCCTGCACATCAAGGCAAGCCATGCCCATAAGAAAACAGCAGCCACATTCTGTCAATTCCAAACCAACAGGGGAAGGATGACGGGGTGTGGCTGCTTCATATCCTGATGCCCGCCCCTCCCTTTGGACAGAGGGCGTTGATCCCAGAGGGCACTAAAAAAGGACAATAAAAAAGACGCTCCATCAACTGAAGCGTCCTCTTTTCTGTTGGGCTACCTGGATTCGAACCAGGAATGACAGGACCAGAATCTGTAGTGTTACCATTACACCATAGCCCAATGCTTGGCTTTATTTCCGTTTTGCGGTTGCAAAGGTACGAAGTTTTTTGAAAACACAAACGATTCGGGTGATTTTTTTTGCAGAAAAATGATAAAACGGCTTTTTACAAGCGGTTATATCACTAAAAAAAAACTAAAATGAAAATACTTTTCGCGATTTGCGTGTTACATACAAGAAATCGGCGTATATTTGTCGACTGTTTTTAATATAATAATGTATAAATGGACCAAACAAAGAAACTGATAGAACAAATTACCGAAGGTATCCAAGATAAAAAAGGAAAGAAAATCGTAGTGGCCGACCTCACCCGCATAGACGACACCATCTGCAACTACTTCATCATCTGCCAGGGAAACTCGCCCAGCCAGGTGACCGCCATCGTAGAGTCTGTCAAGGAATTTGCACGCAAGGGCGCCAACGTCAAGCCCTTCGCCATCGACGGCCTGCGCAACGCCCAGTGGGTGGCCATGGACTACGCCGATGTGCTGGTGCACGTCTTCCTGCCCGAAACGCGCAGCTACTACAACCTCGAAAACCTCTGGGCCGACGCCCAACTAACCCAAATACCCGATATCGATTAATACAGATTTATGGACAACAACATCAATAAGAAAAACGCTGGAAACAACAAGGTCAACATGCCCAAGTTCAACCTGAACTGGCTCTACATGATCATCCTCATGATGCTCGTGGGCCTGTGGCTGACCAACGAAAACAGTGCTTCCACCAAGGACGTCTCCTACGACGAATTCCAACGCTACGTGCAGCAGGGATACATCAGCCGCGTGGTGGGCTACGACGACAACTCCGTGGAAGCCTACATCAAGGCCCAGCACGTGGGAAATGTGTTCGGCAACGACTCGAGCCGCGTGGGCCGCAACCCGATGATCACCACCGAAGCCCCCTCGCGCGAAAGCCTGGGCGACTTCCTCCAGAAAGAAAAGGATGAAGCCCACTTTGACGGCTCCATCACCTACGAAAAGAGAACCAACTACATGAGCCTCATCCTGTGGAACGTGGTGCCCATCCTTTTCATTGTCGGCTTCTGGATGTTCCTGATGCGACGCATGAACGGCGGAGGAGGTGTAGGCGGCGGAGGAGGCATCTTCAACGTCGGCAAGTCGAAGGCACAGCTCTTCGAGAAAGGCACGGGCACCAAGGTGACGTTCAAGGACGTGGCCGGACTGGCCGAAGCCAAGCAGGAAGTGGAAGAAATCGTGGAGTTCCTCAAGGAACCGCAGAAATATACCGACCTGGGCGGCAAGATACCCAAAGGCGCCCTGCTGGTAGGCCCTCCGGGCACAGGAAAAACCCTGCTGGCCAAGGCCGTGGCAGGCGAAGCCAACGTGCCCTTCTTCTCGCTGGCAGGTTCGGACTTCGTGGAGATGTTCGTCGGCGTAGGCGCCTCGCGTGTACGCGACCTCTTCCGCCAGGCCAAGGAGAAGGCTCCCTGCATCATCTTCATCGACGAGATTGACGCCGTGGGACGCGCCCGCTCCAAAGCGGCCGCCATGGGTGGCAACGACGAGCGCGAGAACACGCTCAACCAGCTGCTCACCGAGATGGACGGCTTCGGCTCGAACAGCGGCATCATCATCCTGGCCGCCACCAACCGCGTGGACGTGCTCGACAAGGCCCTGCTGCGTGCAGGCCGCTTCGACCGCCAGATCCATGTGGACCTGCCCGACCTGAACGAACGCAAGGAAGTGTTTGGCGTACACCTGCGCCCCATCAAGATAGACGATACGGTAGACGTTGACCTGCTGGCCCGTCAGACGCCTGGCTTCTCGGGCGCGGACATCGCCAACGTGTGCAACGAAGCCGCCCTGATAGCTGCCCGCCACGGCAAGAAATTCGTGGGCAAGCAGGACTTCCTCGATGCCGTAGACCGCATCGTGGGCGGATTGGAGAAGAAGACCAAGATCACCACCGAAGAGGAACGCCGCTCCATCGCCATCCACGAGGCAGGACACGCCAGCATCTCCTGGCTGCTGCAATATGCCAACCCGCTCATCAAGGTGACCATCGTGCCGCGCGGACGGGCCTTGGGTGCCGCCTGGTACCTGCCCGAAGAACGGCAGATCACAACCAAGGAGCAGATGCTCGACGAGATGTGCGCCACCTTGGGCGGACGTGCTGCCGAAGACCTCTTCCTGGGCCGTATCTCGACAGGCGCCATGAACGACCTGGAGCGCGTCACCAAGCAGGCCTATGGCATGATAGCCTACCTGGGCATGAGCGAGAAGCTGCCCAACCTGTGCTACTACAACAACGACGAATATTCCTTCAACCGTCCCTATAGCGAAAAGACCGCCGAACTCATCGACGAGGAAGTGAAGCGGATGGTGAACGAGCAGTACGAACGCGCCAAGAAGATTTTGTCCGAACACAAGGAAGGACACAACCAGCTGGCCCAACAGCTCATCGAGAAGGAAGTCATCTTTGCCGAGGACGTGGAACACATCTTCGGCAAGCGCCCCTGGGCTTCACGTTCGGAAGAAATCATCACCGCCAACCAGACCTCCAAGGAGCTGAAGGAAGCTGCCGAGGAAGAAAGCAAGAAGGCCGAAGAGGCCGTCAAGGAGGTGAAGGAACAGCAGAAGGCCAACCAGTCGTCCGACGCTCCGAAGGAAGCCAACGGCCAGAAGGAGGACAAGAAAGAAAACGACGGAAATCAGGAACCCACTCAAGCATAAAGGAGAAGGAGAACCATGAAAAGCAATTTCTTGAAACGTGCCCTGACAGGCATTCTGTTTGTCTGCATACTGGTGGGCTGCATGCTCTACAGCCCCCTGTCGTTCGGCCTGCTGTTCACCCTCATCGCCGCCCTGAGCGTGCACGAATTCGCGCACCTCGTCAATGCCGGCGGTGAAGTGAAAATCAACGCTACCATCACCTCGCTGGGCGGTGCCTACCTCTGCCTGGCCCTGATGGGCTTCTGCACGCAGGCCGCCGACGCGCGCATCTTCCTGCCCTACCTGGCCCTGCTCCTCTATCTGATGATTACGGAGCTGTACCTCAAGCGCAGCAACCCGCTGGGCAACTGGGCCTTCTCCATGCTGAGCCAGCTCTACGTGGCCCTGCCCTTTGCCCTGCTCAACGTGCTGGCCTTCCACAACGACCCCGTCAGCAGCAGCGTGGCCTACAACCCCATCCTGCCGCTGTCCATCTTCGTCTTCATCTGGCTGAGCGACACGGGTGCCTATTGCGTCGGTTCGCTGATAGGAAAGCACCGCCTCTTCGAGCGCATCTCACCCAAAAAGTCTTGGGAAGGCAGCATCGGAGGAGCCGTCTTCTCCATCGCCTCCTCGTTCGTCTTCGCCCACTACTACGACTTCCTGTCCGTAGGCCAATGGGCAGGACTGGCTGCGGTGGTAGTTGTCTTCGGCACCTGGGGCGACCTGACTGAATCGCTCATGAAGCGCCAGCTGGGCATCAAGGACTCGGGCAACATCCTGCCCGGCCATGGAGGCATGCTCGACCGCTTCGACAGCGCACTGATGGCCATTCCCGCAGCCGTCTTCTATCTGTACGTGCTGACACTCATCTGACATTTACGAGAATCGACAGAAAGCCCTATCGATAAGTGAGGCCCCGAATGCAGGACATTGCGTCCGCCTTCGGGGCCTCCAATTTACATACCAATTTAAAAAGACATTATTTCAACTGCACCTGCGAGAGGTCGATGTTCTGCTTCAGCTTGCTCGAAGCAAGGTCGCTGCTGTCCGACGAAGCAAAGTCGAACGCCACTTCCACCTCGCCGTTGACCGACGAATTGAGCTTCAGCTTGATGCCCTTCGTGGCGTCTGTGATGTTCAGGCTGCTCAGGTTGTAGGACACGATGCCCCACGCGCCATAGCCCGTCACGTCGTCATAGTCGTTGTAGCGCAGCTCCAGGTGGACGTAGCCGTCGTCACCATACAGCTCGGCATCGTCCTGTGGACGCACCAAGCTGATGCGATGTTTCTCTTTGGCGGGCAGGTTCTGCACGAAGATGATGTTCATGTAGCCGCCACTGATAGTAATGTCGCCCTGATAGATGGTGACAGGGTCGTTGCCGAAGTCTTCGTCCGTCTCGGGCGTCAGGGTTTCCACCTGCTTGGTCAGCACGTTCTGGATACCCAAAATCTTGACCGCATGGTCGTAGCCCTCAAAGTCATCCCACAGGGGGTTGAAGTAAGTGATGACCCGCTGGCCGTCGACAGGCTTATACCAACCCAGGTCGGTATTGACGGGCCAAAGCGTGCCCCACACATCACAATCCAGATAAAAAGCTCCTCCACCCACGCGGACTGTCGCCCACAGGGGAGGCGTGAAATCGCCTATTGAATAGCTGTTGTCATCGTCGCACGACTGAAGGACGGGCGACAAGGCCAGACACATCAACAGGACCAACCAATGTACTCTTTTCATAATCCTCACAATTTAATCTTCTTGATTTCTGTACAGAAAACGGGCAGGCCGCACATCTACTGCATCGACCTGCCCGCTTTTAACATATTATTCGAAAAGCTCAGATTGGTTCACACATCACGCTTCTTCAGTAGCCCGCAGATGAGCCGTGCGGCCTTGGCAGGCGCGCCAGGCTCGCCCAGTCGGGCAGCCACGTCCGCATATCCCTCCAACATTTCCCTGCGCCAGCGTTCGTCGGTCAGGATGCGTCCCAGCTCCGTCCTGATCTGCGCGACCGTCATCGTGTCGGCCACCAGCTCGCGCACCACCTCGCGCCCCGCTATCAGATTGACGAGCGAGATGTACTTCACCTTCAGCACATGCCGCTTCAGGAAGGCTATGAGGCGACCGACGGGCGTGTGGTAGCACACCACCTGCGGCACGCGGAAGAGGGCCGTCTCGAGGGTGGCCGTACCCGAAGTGACCAGCGCCGCATCGGCATGGCTCAGCAGTTCGTAAGTCTGGCCGAAGACAACCTTCACCTCCGCCCCGCCCATGTAGGCCCGATAGTAGTCGGCATCAATGCCGGGCGCACCTGCCAGCACCAGCTGATAACCGCCGAAAGAGGAAGCCGCCCGTATCATGTCGGGCAGGTTGTCCTTGATTTCCTGCTTGCGGCTGCCTGCCAGCAAGGCGATGGCGGGCTTGGCCTGCAGGCCGTTGCGTTCGAAGAAGACCTGGCGAGTCTCCTTGTAGGCAGCGCGGAAGGCTGCCACCTCGTCCAGCGTCGGATTGCCCACGTAGTGGATGGGATAACGATGCTTCCCCTCGAAGAAGTCGACCTCGAACGGCAGGATGGAGAAGAGCTCGTCCACGTCGCGCTTAATGTTCTTGATGCGATACTCCTTCCACGCCCATATCTTGGGGGAGATGTAGTAGTAGACGGGGATGCGCGTGCGGGCATGGATGTATTTCGCGATGCTGAGGTTGAAGCCGGGGTAGTCCACCAGGATCAAGGCGTCGGGCTGCCACTCCACAATGTCGCGCTTGCAGAAGGCCATGTTGGCAAAGATGGTGCGCAGGTGGAGCAGGACGGGAACGAAGCCCATGTAGGCCAGGTCGCGATAATGCTTCACAGGCGCGTAGCCGCCCACGGCAGCCATCAGGTCGCCCCCAAAGAAGCGGAACTCCGCCTGCGGGTCTTCGCGACGCAAGGCCGCCATCAGGTGCGACGCATGGAGGTCGCCCGAGGCTTCGCCTACAATCAGGTAATATTTCATAAAATGAAAAATAAAGAACGAAGAATGAAGGATGAAGCATTGCTTCCCCTCCATTCTTACGCTAAGATATTAGAACCAAGTCTTGAGCTCGTCCATCAGTCCGTAGGCCGTGACATCGACCGTAGTAGGCGTAATGGCCACATAACCGTTGGCCAGCGCCCAGTGGTCGGTATCCTCCTGGTCGGCATCCTCGTCCACCAGCTCGCCCGTCAGCCAGTAATAGTGGCTGTCTCCGCGATGGGCAAAGTTCTCCCATTCGTTGGTCCACTGGCCTTTCGTCTGACGGCACACTCTGACGCCCTTCAGCTCCTGCGTGTCGGGGAAGTTCACATTGAGGCAGGTCAGTGCAGGCAGTCCCTTCTCGAGCACCAGGCGGGCAATGTCGCGGACGTAAGGACCGGCAGCCGTGAAGTTGGCGTCGGGCTCGTGGCTGCACAAGGAGAAGCCGATGGAAGGCACTCCCTTGAGGCATCCTTCGATGACGACACCCATCGTGCCCGAGTAGTGTACGTTCGTGGCCGAGTTGTCGCCATGGTTGATGCCACCTACCACGAGGTCGGGCTTGCGGTCGAGAACGGTCGCAAAGGCCAGCTTCACGCAGTCGGCAGGCGTACCCGAGCATTTGTACACCGTCAGACCCACATCCTTGCGGATGAGCTTATAATGGATGGGCTCACCTGTGGTCAGCGCGCAGGCCGTACCCGAACGGGGTGCGTCGGGCGCCATCACCACAATCTCGCCCAGCGGGCGGAGGAATTTCACCAGTTCGCTGATGCCTTTCGCAACGATGCCGTCATCGTTCGAAATCAATATCAAAGGTCTTTGATTTTCCATATTTCACACAGATTTATTGTTTTATGTCTGCAAAGGTAGCAACTTTAAGGAGGAAATGAAAAAAAGGAGCCGCCAAACTTCCTTTCCGCCAAAAATTTGACAATGTGACGAACAAGCATTATTTTTGTCGAAAAACCGACGAATATGGACATTCTGTTAATCATCTTGGGCCTCCTCTGCCTGCTGGCAGGCTTGGCCGGCTGCATTCTTCCTGCCCTGCCCGGCCCTCCGCTGGCCTATGGCGGCATGCTGCTGCTCCACTTCACCGACCGCGTGCAGTTCAGCACCACGCAACTGGTCGTGTGGCTCATGCTGGTCGTCCTCGTGCAGGTACTCGACTATTTCATTCCCCTGCTGGGCGCCAAGTACAGCGGTGGCAGCCGATGGGGCGAGCGCGGCTGCCTGGCGGGGACGCTCGTGGGACTGTTCTTCATGCCGTGGGGCATCGTCCTCGGCCCCTTCCTGGGTGCCTTCATCGGCGAGCTGCTGGGCGGCCGCGAAACGAAGGACGCCCTCCGTTCGGGCTTCGGCTCCCTGCTGGGTTTCCTGCTGGGCACGGTGGTGAAATGCGCCCTCTGCGGCTACCTGCTCTGGAAGTTTGTGGAGGCAGTGTGGTGATGCCTAGGTGGAAAACGTAAAAAGCCGAAGTGTCCTCGCGACACTCCGGCTTCGTCTTACATAACAAACAGGGACTTATCTCTAATAAAACCCTATTTTACCAATTCTCAGAATTTGAAACCAATCTTGATGGTCGGGGCAGCCAGAATGGTAAAGTTATGGCTGTTGGCATCCAGATTGCTCAAGCCTTCCTGGGGCTTGATGAGGGTACGGTTGTACGTGTAGGCAAAGGGATCTACCTGAGCGCCGATGAAGAACGCGTCGTTGAAGAAATAGTCCACACCGCCAGTGATGGCACCGCGGATGTTGAAAGCTTCGCCTACCGAACGGCCCATGTAGGTTTCGTCGTCTGTCTGTGACAGGTTACGACCGTAGGCATAACCTACGCGCAGTCCTACGTATGGCATCAAACCGTTGGTTTTCGTCTTGAAGTAGCGGTCCACGCCCGTATAGACGTTGAACTGAATGAAGTTCTGGTCCGCTACCGCCGCATAATTGGGGATGGAACCGTCTCCAATCTCGTCCTGAGCCGGATCGTACGTGCCGGGCACGCCCGAATAGCCGGGGTGTTTGGAGATGTTCATGCCGCCTCCCAAGTTGAGTTTCCACAGGTCGCTGAAGAACCATCCGCCTTCTACACCGACCGAAAGTTTCTGGTCGCTGAAGTTGGTGGAAGCCGCGGCGACGTTATAGTCCGTCCAGTTACCGGGCTCTGCGTTCTTCATCACGTTGCTGTTGTAGCTTACAGTGGCAGCCACAGTGAAGTCGCCTTTCTTCGGGCCTTTCTCCTGGGCCTGTGCCACCGTAATACACATCATGGGCATAACGGCGTACAGTAAAAGTTTCGTTATTCTCATTTTACTATTGTTTTTAGTTGCCGTTAATAAACTTCAGATTAAGCCTCGGGAGCAATACCCAGCATATCATCAAGTTCTGCTTTATATTTCTCAGCCAAAGCTGTTTCTACTCGAATCTTTTCCTCCAACACCTTAATTTCGGCATCAATTACAGCCACAGCGTCAGCAGCAGTAATAGTGCTGCCAGTAATCACATAGTGATAAACAGTAATCTGTTCTGGTTGTCCAGTTACGTAATTATAAATCCATTTCGTAACAGGCTGCAAAGAAACCAGTTCGTTCAAATTGCCCAGTTCGATAATCTTCTTGATGCTGGCAATATCCATGTTGCACTAATCAATCAGACCAGCTACGTCCTTACTGCCATTCACCAAACTTTCAATGTATTGGTATTGACCTGTCGTAGAACCGGTGATATTACCATTTGAATCAAAGCCTATTATACCGATTTCAGCCAGTGCGTCATCAAAAGGTTGTACCTTAGCTTGTGCATTGATGTATTCCACAGCTTTCGGCTCAATAGTCGCGAACGCATCCTGATATTCCTTCAAAGCAGTAGCATCATTCAGAACAGCCAGATTATCCTTATATTCTTTCTGTTTTTCCACTACTTCAGCTTTTGCTTCATTGCATTCTGCCAAATATTCTTCCGCACGGGTTACATCTACTTCACTATCCTCCTTTGAGTCAATGTAACCTTCCTTCTGACTGTTCAAGCCTTCCAAATCTCTCTTCAGCTGGTCGATAACAGCCTGGGGTTCCTTATCCTCAATAGCTTGATTCAGTTCTTTAGTTTTATCAGCAATTTGCTTGTCAGTAGCCTTTATCAATTGTTCGAAATAAGCAACGGCACTCTTGGCTCCGTTAACACTTGTCCAGTCTGATCCCGGAATTAGGCTACCAGCGTCATCCTTTTCCCATTCCTTACCAATAGCTTCTTTAATATCATCATCTGCATCAGCCATTTTCTGTTCAAAAGCACGGTCGGCAGCCAAAGTAGCGGCCTGTACATTGCTTCCAGTCAGTTCGTACATGTTCACATTGAACGTACCGTCAGGAGACTGACCCCATTCTTCATAATAAGCATCTCTTTCCTCTTCAGCAATTGAGATATTTTTTGAAGAAGCGAAAGATTGTGTATACAAATAAGAAGATGCCATTTCATTCAGAGCCTCGGCAGCGGCAGCAAACTTATATTCACCTTCTGTCACGGCTTCAGTCAGATCCTCGTATGCATCCTTGGCCACTTTCTCGGCAGCTTCAGCTTCCGGTTTTTTATTAACTACGATATCATAAGCCTGCTTCTCAAGTTCTTCTAGTTGCTTTTGGTATTCTTCCATGGAAGGCTGCATTTCCTGCATGGCCTGCAACTTTACAAGCAGATTTTCCTTCTGTGTCAATTGTTTGTTATAAGAAGCCAGCGTCTGTTTAACACTTTCTTCGGCGGTAACCAGTTCGGCTTCAGCCTGAGACTTACGTACCTGAGCTTCCAATTTTGATTCCGTATATGTATTGATGTTATCCAATGCCTGAGTATAAGCAGTATACACAGCCTTGGTATTGGCATCAACCTTATCCCACAATTGACCTTCATACTGAGCTTTCAGTTTGTTGAATTTGGCTATCTGAGCCTCATACTGAGCCTTCAACACTTCCAGTTCCAACGCAAATTTTTCTTTTGCCTGTTCTATCAGCATTTCTTTTTCAGCAGCCTCGGCTTCAGCAGCGGCAGCCAACGCATTCCGATAACGGGCTTCAGCAGCGGCAATGTCAGCTTCGGCCTGTGCAGCCAAACGAACAGCTTCCGCATTTGCCAAATTCAATTCAGCAACAGACTCAAGCTGCGCCTTCTTCGCCTCACGAATCGCAGTTACCGATGCAGACTCATTGTCGTCCACGCAAGCTCCCAGCGACAACGCACCCAGGAGCACTGCTACCATCATAAGTTTTTTCTTCATAATCGTACTCTTTTAAAGATTAATTAATAGGTTAAACATATAGTTTCAAAGAAAAATCTTTGCTTATACTTTCGTTATTTCATATCTTTGTATATCCTCTAAACACAGGTATTATACGTTCTTTTCTCTTCCAAGGGCGTTAACACTTATTCTTATTGTGCCTTATAAGTTTTAACGTTCCTTATGGAAGTACTGTGCAAATATAAAGATTTAAAATTAAAAGCAAGCATTCTTCGCAAAAAATTTAATGCCAAACAGCAATCTTTCTCAAAAAAAGCAGTTTCCCGTGACAACAGGAGAGATATTTGTAAAGCCTAAAACTTAAAAAGTACATAAAAGAAGCAAGCTTTCACTAATTCAAAAAAGCATCAAAAAATATGTTTGTCAACATAAAATCGTCCAATTTATTACAATAATAGCCGCAACCAATTTAACATCACATCCGATAAATAATGAAATGTAAACTGCAGACGATGTCACAAAATCACCCTAACGCACACAGTCGCTTCAATCCGCTCCACAAAGGCATCTGGACGGGGTTAGAAGCATTCACCGCACACATCCGATGTGCCATGCAACGGCAGTCTTATCCGAAGAAATCAGTCGACTACAGAACGTGCACATCCTGATATGAGAAAATAGGCCTTTCACCAGGAGGAAGTAGGCTTCCTGCAGGAAGAATGTAGGCTTTATATGATTGCGAAAACAAAAGGACGTATCCCTCCTCACAAAATTCATCTTCTGACAGCCAGACTGGTTAAAACTATTAATCTTACCAAACGCCGCCCTCCAAACCCTCCAATTTCCAATATAAATATGTATATTTGCCGACGGTGGCAGAAAAGGCGAGAAAGCAGAAAGGGGGACAGGGCCGAAAGCGGGACGAAATCCTGCGACGGCACCCGCAAGTTATTAACAAAAAGGGTGACTTATCAACCGTTTTTGCAATCTCTGCCTTTTTCATGCAGGCACTGTCGGAAATAATCACTTATTTCGCCGCCGATAAATATTGAGAATATGGGAAAAATTATTGCAATGGCAAATCAAAAGGGGGGCGTAGGCAAGACCACCACCACCATCAACCTGGCGGCTTCGCTGGCCACCCTTGAAAAGAAAGTGCTCGTTGTAGACGCCGACCCGCAGGCCAACGCCTCATCGGGACTCGGAGTAGACATCAAGCAAGCCGAATGCACTATCTATGAGTGCATTATTGACCGTGCCGACGTGCGTGAAGCAATCCACGATACCGAGATTGACACGCTGAAGGTAATCTCTTCTCACATCAACCTCGTAGGCGCCGAAATCGAGATGCTCAACCTGAAGAACCGCGAACGGATCCTCAAGGAAGTGCTCGCACCGCTGAAAGACGAGTTTGACTATATTTTGATAGACTGTTCGCCGTCGCTGGGGCTCATCACCGTCAACGCGCTCACCGCCGCCGACTCGGTCATCATCCCCGTACAGGCCGAATACTTCGCCCTCGAAGGCATCAGCAAGCTGCTGAACACCATCAAGATCATCAAGTCGAAGCTCAACCCGGCCCTGGAAATCGAAGGCTTCCTGCTGACGATGTACGACTCGCGCCTGAGACAGGCCAACCAAATCTACGACGAAGTGAAACGCCACTTCCAGGAACTGGTGTTCAAGACCGTCATCCAGCGCAACGTGAAACTGAGCGAAGCACCCAGCTACGGCCTGCCCACCATCCTCTACGACGCAGACTCTACCGGCGCCAAGAACCACATGGCACTGGCCAGGGAGCTGATAGAAAGAGAAAAATAAAGAAAAAGGAAACTGACAGATATGGCACAAAAAAGAAATGCATTAGGACGCGGCCTGGACGCACTGCTCTCCATGGACGACGTGCAGACCGAAGGTTCCTCTTCCATCAACGAAGTGGAGCTCTCGAAAATCAGCGTCAACCCCAACCAGCCGCGACGCGAGTTCGACCCCACCGCCCTGCAGGAACTGGCCGACTCCATCGCCGAGATAGGCATCATACAGCCCATCACGCTGCGCAAGCTCTCGGACGACGAGTACCAGATCATTGCCGGCGAGCGTCGCTTCCGTGCCTCGCAGATGGCAGGCCTCACCAGCATACCCGCCTACATCCGTACTGCCGACGACGAGAACGTCATGGAAATGGCCCTCATCGAGAACATCCAGCGCGAAGACCTCAACTCGGTGGAGATAGCCCTGGCCTACCAGCACCTGCTGGAACAGTACGGCCTGACGCAGGAACGCCTGAGCGAGCGTGTGGGCAAGAAGCGCACCACCATCGCCAACTACCTGCGCCTGCTGAAGCTGCCCGCCCCCATACAGATGGGCCTGCAGAACAAGCAGATAGACATGGGACACGCCCGCGCACTGCTGACGCTGGACGACCCCAAGCTGCAAGTGAAGATCTACGAAGAAATATTGGAGCACGGCTACTCCGTCCGCAAAGTGGAAGAGCTCGTCAAGTCGCTGAGCGAAGGCGAAGCCGTGAAAAGCGGAGGACGCAAGATTGCCCCCAAGCGGGCCAAGCTGCCCGAAGAGTTCAACCTGCTGAAACAGCAGCTCTCGAACTTCTTCAGCACCAAAGTCCAGCTGACCTGCTCCGAAAAAGGAAAAGGCAAAATCAGCATCCCCTTCAACAACGAAGAGGAGCTGGAGCGCATCATCGGCATCCTCGACACGCTGAAAGACAAATGACAGGAAAAAAACTTAAATATCAGATACTGACGGCCCTGCTGCTCTGCTTCGTACAGGTGGCAGGGATTGTCGTGTATGGCCAGAACCGTCCGCGGGCCGCCGGCCGCCGCTCACACACGCTGAAGGCCGACACCACCCATCGGGTCATGGCCCCCATCCGCCCCGACACCGCCAGCTTCCGGCTGACAACCGACACCCTGGGTGCCGACAGGCAGGCCGTGGCCGACAGCATCGCCGATGCCAACCGGCAGCAGCTGCTCAAGCTGACAGCCACCCCCGAGCTGAAAGAAGAAAAGGTGAACACCGACAGCCTGAGCCGCGAGCTGAAACGCAAGCAATGGATGCCCAACCCCACCAAGGCCACCTGGCTGGCACTGGTCATCCCCGGCGGCGGACAAATATACAACCGCAAGTACTGGAAGCTGCCCATCGTCTACGGAGGCTTTGCCGGCTGTGCCTACGCTCTGACGTGGAACAGCAAGATGTACAAGGACTACCAGGCGGCCTACGTCGATGCCGTCAACGAGAAATGGGACTCCAGCAGCATCACCGACCTGCTTCCACCCGGCTACATGGACCGCGTATCACATTCTCAGCTCACCGAGACCCTGCGCAAACGCAAGGATACCTACCGCCGCTGGCGCGACCTGAGCATCTTCGCCTTCATCGGCGTCTACCTGCTGTCCGTGGTCGACGCCTACGTCGATGCCGAGCTGTCCAACTTCGACATCGGCCCCGACCTGAGCATGAAGGTCGAACCCACGATCTTCAACAACCAGGTGGGAGGCAGCTACACCCCCACCACACTGAAGGACAAGTCCGTGGGTGTACAGTGCAGCTTCCGTTTCTGACAAAATGAATACTCACTACCAAACTGATATAGAGAAAAAGATATGAAGAAACTGATCATACGTTCCGCCCTGTTGCTCGCCACCTTCCTGGCCGCTCCGCTCTGCGCCCAGGAGAGTGTCAACGTAGTCATCAACGACAACGGAACCCAACGCGAAGAGACCATCGACCTGCCCCGAAGCATGACCTACCCGCTGGACAGCCTGCTGAACGACTGGAAGGCCAAGACCTATATCGACCTGGGCAAGGACTGCAGCACCTCGCACGAGAATCCGCTGTTCAGCGACTCGGTGTACATCGACCGCCTGTCGCGCATGCCGGTCATCATGGAGATGCCCTACAACGAAATCGTGCGCAAGTTCATCGACATGTATGCCACCCGCCTGCGCAACCAGGTTTCCTTCATGCTCAGTGCCTGCAACTTCTACATGCCCATCTTCGAGAAAGCCCTCGACGCCTACGGCCTGCCCCTCGAATTGAAGTACCTGCCCATCATCGAGTCGGCCCTCAACCCCTCGGCCGTATCGCGTGCAGGAGCCGCCGGCCTCTGGCAGTTCATGCTCCAGACGGGTAAGATCTACGGACTGGAAAGCAACAGCCTGGTGGACGAACGCCGTGACCCCATCAAGGCCACTTGGGCCGCCGCCCGCTATCTGAAGGACCTCTACGGCATCTACAACGACTGGAACCTGGTCATCGCCGCCTACAACTGCGGGCCGGGCACCATCAACAAGGCCATCCGCCGGGCGGGAGGAAAGACCGACTACTGGGACATCTACAACTACCTGCCCCGCGAGACACGCGGCTACGTGCCTGCCTTCATTGCGGCCAACTACATCATGTCCTACTACTGCAAGCACAACATCTGCCCGATGGAAACCAACATCCCCGCAGCGACCGACACCGTTCAAGTGAGCCGCAACCTCCACTTCGAGCAGGTGGCGGATATCTGCCACGTGCCGATGGACGAGCTCAAGAGCCTCAACCCGCAGTACAAGCGCAACATCATCCCCGGCAACAGCAAGCCGCAGACCCTGCGCCTGCCTATGAATGCCATCAGCACCTTCATCGACAACCAGGACACCATCTACAATCACCGCCAGGCCGAACTGTTCAAGAACCGCCGCACGGTGGCCGTCGGCAACGGACGTACTACCACCTCCAAAGCCGTGGCCGGCACTGGCAAGCCCACCTATTACAAGATAAAAAAAGGCGACACGCTGGGAGGCATCGCCCTGCGCTATGGTGTGAGCGTCAGCAAGCTGCGCAGCTGGAACGGACTGAGAGGCAACAACATTCGTGCAGGAAAAACGCTGAAGATATACAAGTGACGCAACACAACAAGCCTTTCCCACGAAATAATTCAGGCATCACTGCTGTTTTAAGCGACAAAATGCTTGTCTGATGTCAAAATTTGCTTATTTTTGCAGAAAGTGAAGAAAATTGGATACGGATATGGAAGAGAACCTTGATCTGAAAGAGAAAGAGAAAGCGGAAGAAGCGATGATACAAGCAGCTTTCCAGGACCTGCTGAACTGCTACCTGGCCACCAAGCACCGCAAGCGCGTGGAAATCATCACCAAGGCATTCAACTTTGCCAACCAGGCGCACAAAGGCATCAAGCGGCGTTCGGGCGAACCTTACATACTGCACCCCATCGCCGTAGCCAAGATTGTGTGTACTGAAATCGGACTGGGTTCCACCTCCATCTGCGCCGCCCTGCTGCACGACGTGGTGGAAGACACCGACTACACCGTCGAGGACATCGAGAACATCTTCGGCCCCAAGATAGCCCAGATTGTGGACGGACTGACCAAGATATCGGGCGGTATCTTCGGCGACAAGGCTTCCGCACAGGCCGAAAACTTCAAGAAGCTGCTGCTCACCATGAGCGACGACATCCGCGTCATCCTCATCAAGATTGCCGACCGCCTCCACAACATGCGTACCCTCGGTTCCATGCTCCCCAGCAAGCAGTACAAGATAGCCGGCGAAACGATGTACATCTACGCCCCGCTGGCCAACCGCCTGGGCCTGTACAAGATCAAGACCGAACTCGAGAACCTCAGCTTCAAGTACGAACACCCCGAGGAATATGCCACGATCGCCCAGAAGCTGGAAGCTACCGCCGCCGAGCGCGACAAGGTATTCAAGGAATTCACCGCCCCCATCCGCGAGCAGCTGGACAAGATGGGCATGAAATACTACATCCTGGCCCGTGTCAAGTCCATCTACTCCATCTGGAACAAGATGCAGACCAAACATGTGCCTTTCGAGGAAATCTATGACATCCTGGCCGTCCGCATCATCTTCACCCCCAAGAATCTGGACGAAGAACTGAACGACTGCTTCGACATCTACGTGGCCATCTCCAAGATATACAAGCCCCACCCCGACCGCCTGCGCGACTGGGTGAGCCACCCCAAGGCCAACGGCTACCAGGCCCTGCACGTCACCCTGATGGGCAACAACGGCCAGTGGATCGAGGTACAGATCCGCAGCGAACGCATGAACGACGTGGCCGAACAGGGCTTCGCCGCCCACTGGAAGTACAAGGAAGGCGGCGGCAGCGAGGACGAAGGCGAACTGGAGAAATGGCTGAAGACCATCAAGGAAATCCTGGACGACCCGCAACCCGACGCCATCGACTTCCTCGACACCATCAAGCTCAACCTCTTCGCGTCGGAAATCTTCGTGTTCACCCCCAAAGGCGACCTGAAAACCATGCCGCAGAACTGCACGGCCCTGGACTTCGCCTTCTCCCTCCACACCGACATCGGCAGCCACTGCATCGGCGCCCAGGTGAACCACAAGCTGGTGCCCCTGAGCCACAAGCTGCAGAGCGGCGACCAGGTGGAAATCCTGACCTCCAAATCGCAACACGTGCAACCCGAATGGATGAACTACGCCACCACGGCCCGCGCACGGGCCAAGATAGCCTCCATCCTCCGCAAGGAAGCCAAGGTCAACCAGAAGGAAGGCGAAACGATACTGGCCGACTTCCTCAAGGCTGAAGGCATCCGCATGGACGACTCGGCACTCGACAAGCTGACGCGCCTGCACAACTTCCATACCCACGACGAGCTCCTGGTAGCCATCGGCAGCAAGAAGCTCACCTTGGGCGACACCGACCGCAACGCCTTCAAGGAAAAGCCTGAAAAGAGCTGGAAGAAGCTGCTGTCCTTCTCCTTCGGCACCAACAACAAAGAGGAAAAGGAAAGTGAAGAGGAAAAAGCACCGCAGATAAAGGCGACGCCGGACAAGATTGATACCAAGAAAATCCTGAAGCTGACCGAGGAGGCCATCTCCAAGGAATACATCATGGCCGACTGCTGCCACCCCATCCCGGGCGACGACGTACTGGGCTACATCAACGAGAACAACCAGGTCATCATCCACAAGCGCCAGTGCCCCGTGGCCGCCCGTCTGAAAAGCAGCTACGGCAACCGCATCATCGCCACCCAGTGGGACACGCACAAGGACCTCTCCTTCCTGGTCACCATCTACGTCAAGGGCATCGACTGCATGGGACTGCTGAACGAAGTGACACAAGTCATCTCCCGCCAGCTGAACGTCAACATCCGCAAGCTCACCATGGAAACCAACGACGGTATCTTCGAAGGGAGAATCCAACTGTATGTACACGACGTGGACGACGTGCGCACCATCTGCAACAACCTGAAGCAGATACAGAACATCAAGCAGGTGTCACGCATTGAGGACTAATGGTCTGACGACTGCAGGTTTCCAATGTTTTCCTTCAATGCCTCCACATCGTTGTAGGTGAAGGCATCGAGGGCATCGCGCATGGATACCAGTTCTTCCCGGATGTTCTTCAGGCGGTCTACCAGTTCATAGTTGCGCAAGGTAGCCTCGCGGTTGTCCTTCAGGCGCTGGCGGGCGCCGGGCAACGTCATGCCCCGTTCCTTCACCAGGTGATAGATCAGTTTCGCCGTCTCCACATCCTCCTTGCGGTACTGCCGCACTCCCCTGCCGGCTTTCTTGGGGCAAAGCTGCGGGAACTCCTTCTCCCAATAGCGGAGCAGCGACTCGTTGACGCCGAGCATGTCGGCCACCTCGCTGATGGAGTAATACAATTTCAGATTCTTGTCCTGATTCGGTACCATAGTCATGATTTAACGGTCTGTTATTCTCTTACACATTCTCGACAGCCGTCAATCCAGCACCTTTCCCTGGTTGGCGGCAATCTGTATCATGCGGTCGTAATCCTCGGCGCTCAGGTCCATGAAGTAGTAGTTCACGGGGTTGACCACCTGCCCCTTGACGTGCACCTCGTAGTGCAGGTGCGGGCCGGTACTCTTTCCCGTACTGCCCACGCCGCCTATCACCTCGCCGCGCACCACCTTCTTGCCCAGCTTCGTACGGAAGTCCTGCAAGTGTGCATACCACGTCTGATAGCCAAAGCCGTGGTCGATGATGATGGTATTGCCATAGCCCGTCTGCCACCCCATCTTCACCACCGTGCCGTCGCCCGTGGCATAGACATCGGTACCCGGATGGGCGGAGAAGTCCATGCCCGAGTGGAATTTGGTCGTACCGTAGACAGGGTCGATGCGCGTACCGTAGCCCGAAGCCGTCTGCTTCAGGTCCTTGTTGGAGATGGGCTGGATGGCCGGTATGCAGCGCAGCATCTCGTCGTGCTGCTTACACATGCGCACCACGTCGTCGAACGAGCGCGACTGGATGTACAGTTGCTTGGTCAGCATGTCCATCTTCTGCGTCGTGTTCAACACCAGTTCCGAGTTGGCCATTTTCATCAGATGCTCATAGCGGTTGGTACCGCCGAAGCCGCCCTGGCGGATGGCGGCCGGCACGGGGTCGGCCATGAAGATGACCCGATAGAGGTTGTCGTCGCGCTGCTGGATGTCCTGCAGCACGCCCATCGCTTCGTCCATCCGATGCTGAAGTACGTTATACTGGGCCTGCAGCTGGCTGTTCTCCTTCCTCAATTCCTTCTCCGAAGGCGAACCGAATATCAGCAGCAATACGATGAAACTGCCGGCACCCAATCCCATCCCGATGAACAGACGGCGTGCATAGCTCATCATCCGTTGGCGGAAAGTAGGGTAAATGCGGTCGTAAGTCTGGGTCTGCGGATTATATATATAGTATACTTTACGCATCTTTTTGGAAATATTTCGGTTGTCTATGCGGCAAAAGTAATAAAAACGAGCTATCTTTGCACAGTTTTTTGAGTTTTTAAGTTATTGAGTTTTCGAAGGTTCCGCTGCCGGACCCATCCGGACGACCCAGACTTTCCCGCTCAGAAAAAGACTTACTATGCTGAAATCTAAAAACTTACATAGAATATGTTGACTGCAAACGAAATCAGAGACTCGTTCAAGAGTTTCTTCGAGAGCAAGGGTCACCACATCGTGCCCTCCGCTCCCATGGTAATCAAGGACGACCCCACATTGATGTTTACCAATGCGGGAATGAACCAGTTCAAGGACATCATTCTGGGCAACCACCCGGCGAAATACAAACGGGTGGCCGACTCGCAGAAGTGCCTGCGCGTCAGCGGCAAGCACAACGACCTGGAGGAGGTAGGACACGACACCTACCACCACACCATGTTCGAGATGCTGGGCAACTGGTCGTTCGGCGACTACTTCAAGAAGGAAGCCATTTCCTGGGCCTGGGAATACCTGGTGGACGTGCTGAAAATCAATCCGGAGAACCTGTATGCCACCGTCTTCGAAGGAAGTCCCGAAGAAGGCCTCGAACGCGACAACGAAGCCGCCTCCTACTGGGAACAGTTCCTGCCGAAAGACCACATCCTGAACGGCAACAAGCATGACAATTTCTGGGAAATGGGCGATACGGGTCCCTGCGGTCCCTGCTCGGAGATCCACATCGACTCGCGCTCGGAAGAAGAGAAAGCCCAGGTGCCCGGACGCGAACTGGTGAACAAGGACCACCCGCAAGTCATCGAAATCTGGAACCTCGTGTTCATGCAATACAACCGCAAGGCCGACGGCAGCCTCGAACCGCTTCCGGCCAGAGTCATCGACACCGGCATGGGCTTCGAACGACTGGTGCGTACCCTGCAGGGGAAAACGTCCAACTATGACACCGACATCTTCCAGCCCATCCTGAAGGTGATAGGCGACATGTCCGGAAAGACTTACGGAACCGATGAGAAAGCGGACGTTGCCATGCGTGTCGTGGCCGACCACATCCGCACCATCGCCTTCTCCATCACCGACGGACAGCTGCCCAGCAACGCCAAGGCCGGCTACGTCATCCGCCGCATCCTGCGCCGCGCCGTCCGCTACGGCTATACGTTCCTCGGACAGAAGCAGGCCTTCATGTACAAGCTCATCCCCGTGCTGATAGAGAACATGGGAGAAGCCTATCCCGAACTGAAGGCCCAGAAGGAACTGATTGTCAAAGTCATCAAGGAGGAAGAAGAAGCCTTCCTGCGCACGCTCGAAACGGGTATCCGTCTGCTGGAGAAGACCATGGCCGACACCAAGGCTGCCGGCAAGACCGAAATCAGCGGAAAGGATGCCTTCACGCTGTACGACACTTTCGGCTTCCCGCTCGACCTGACCGAACTGATCCTGCGCGAGAACGGCATGACGGCTGATCTCAAGGAGTTCGACGCCGAGATGCAGCAGCAGAAGCAGCGCGCCCGCAACGCCGCTTCCGTAGAAACAGGCGACTGGATTACACTGAAGGAAGGTACCACCGAATTTGTAGGTTACGACTATACGGAATACGAAACCAGTATCCTGCGCTACCGCCAGATAAAGCAGAAGAGCCAGACGCTCTACCAGATTGTGCTGGACAAGACGCCGTTCTACGCCGAAAGCGGCGGTCAGGTAGGCGACACGGGCGTCCTGGTCAGTGAGTTCGAGACCATCGACATCATCGACACCAAGAAGGAGAACAACCTGCCCATCCATATCGCCAAGAAGCTGCCCGAACACCTCGACGCACCGATGATGGCCTGCGTAGACACCGACAAGCGCGCCGCCTGCGCCGCCAACCACTCGTGTACGCACCTGCTGGACGAGGCCCTGCGCACCGTGCTGGGCGACCACGTGGAGCAGAAGGGTTCGCTGGTTACGCCGGACTCGCTGCGCTTCGACTTCTCGCACTTCCAGAAGGTGACCGACGAACAGCTGCGCCAGGTAGAACGCCTGGTCAACGCCAAGATCCGTGCCAACATACCTCTGAAGGAATACCGTAACATCCCCATCGAGAAAGCCAAGGAACTGGGTGCCATCGCCCTCTTCGGCGAAAAGTACGGCGACCACGTCCGCGTCATCCAGTTCGGCTCGTCCATCGAGTTCTGCGGCGGTACGCACGTAGCCGCTACCGGCAACATCGGCATGGTGAAGATTCTGTCTGAAAGCTCCGTGGCAGCCGGCGTACGCCGTATCGAGGCCGTGACCGGTGCCAAGGTGGAAGAGATGCTGGACAGCCTGCAGGACTCCATCCGCGACCTGAAAGCGCTCTTCAACAACGCCCCCGACCTGGCCGGAACCATCCGCAAGTACATCGAGGAGAATGCCGGACTGAAGAAGCAGGTAGAAGAGTTCATGAAGGAAAAGGAAGCCCAGCTGAAAGAGAAACTGCTGAAGAGCGTCAAGGAGGTGAACGGCGTGAAACTCATCAAGTTCTGCGCTCCCCTGCCCGCCGACACGGTGAAGAACATCGCCTTCCAGCTGCGCGGCCAGATTACGGAGAACCTGTTCTTCGTGGCCGGCACCGAGTTCGAAGGCAAGCCGATGCTCACCGTCATGCTGAGCGACAACCTGGTGGCCGGCGGCCTGAAGGCCGGTGCGCTGGTGAAGGAAGCTGCCAAGCTGATCCAAGGCGGTGGCGGCGGCCCGCCCCACTTCGCTACGGCCGGCGGCAAGAACCCCGACGGACTGACGGCAGCTGTCGACAAGATTGTCGAACTGGCCGGACTCTGATCCGCGACATAGCAACCCAGCCATAAAAAAGGGGCTGTTCCGACACAGAAGTATCTTCAACGGAACAGCCCCTTTTCTTTTTCCCCACGCGGTGCGACATCGATTTCCGCCCGTCTCCCCGTCCGCTTTTGAAAATAAATAGGTATCTTTGTCTCACCAACGAAATAAAACAGAAAAGTTATGATAAAGATAGGAGACAAAGTTCGCTTTCTGAACGAAGTGGGTGGCGGAAAGGTCACCGGATTCCAGGGAAAAGACATCGTGCTGGTGGAAGATGCCGACGGGTTCGACATCCCGATGCACATCAGTGAAGTGGTGGTGATAGAGACGGACGACTACAACGTACCGACTCCCGCCTCGAAGGCCGCCAAGGCCGAACAGAAGAAGGCGGAGGAACAACCCGCCCGCCCGGCCGTACCGCAACCGGCCGAACAGCCGCTGCACCGCGTGGAGAAGCCGCAGGTATCGGTCTACCGCCAGCCGGAGATGAAGGGCGGCGACGTGCTCAACGTCCACCTGGCCTTCGTGCCCACCGACATCAAGGCGGTGAGCACCACGTCCTTCGAAAGCTACCTGGTGAACGACAGCAACTATTACCTCTACTACACCTACCTGGGCGCCGAGGGCAAGGCATGGACCGTCCGCTCGCACGGCCTGATAGAGCCCAACACGAAGCTGCTGTTCGAAGAGTTCGAGAAGGCTTCGCTCAACGACCTGGAGCGCGTGGCCGTGCAGCTGGTGGCCTTCAAGGACCGCCGTTCCTTCCAGTTGAAGCCGGCCGTCAGCGTGGAGCTGCGCATCGACGTGGTGAAGTTCTACAAGCTGCACACCTTCCAGCCGACCGACTTCTTCGAGACTCCGGCCCTGCTCTACGACGTGGTCAAGAACGACCAGCCAGCCAAGCAGGTATATGTGTCGGCCGAAGAGCTCCAGGAAGCCCTGATGCAGAAGCGCAAGGCCGACGACACGCCCCACAAGCCGCAGACCATCGCCAAGCGCGGCGGCAAGAACGACATCATCGAGGTGGACCTGCACATCGGCGAACTGCTGGACGACACCCGCGGCATGAGCAACGGCGAGATGCTGAACTACCAGCTGGACAAGTTCCGCGAGGTGATGGAGCAGTACAAGAACAAGCGCGAGCAGCGCATCGTCTTCATCCACGGCAAGGGCGACGGCGTGCTGCGCCGCGCGCTGCTGGACGAGCTGAAGCGCAAGTACCCGGCCTGCAAGGCGCAGGACGCCTCCTTCCAGGAATACGGGTTCGGCGCCACGATGGTCACCATCAGGCAGTAAACAGCAGGTGGGTGTCCGTGCTCCGGCTTTCGTCGAGCGCGAAGCCCTCCCATTGGAAACCACGCAACTCTTCGGGGCGGGTGAGGCGGTTCTTCAGGAAGAAGCGCGTCATCTCGCCCCGACACATTTTGGCATAGACGACCACCGTCGCCAGCCGGTCGCCCTTCCACACCTGGAACTCGGGCGTCACGACCTGCACCTCGCGCTCCACGCGCCGCCAGTCGAAGAGGTTCTTCATCTCGCCGCTGGCCAGGTTGAGCAGCACGCCACCCTGCTGCCTGACGGCTTCGATGAACACGTCCGTCAGCAGCGGTTTCCAGTAGTCGAACATCGACAGCCCGCCCCGTTCGGGCAGGCAGACGTCGCCCTCCAGCCGGTAGGGCCGGATGCCGTCCAGCGGGCGCAGCAGGCCGTAGAGGAAGGAAGTGATGAGCAGGTGGTCCTGCGCGAAGGCGAAGTCGCCGGCCGTGAAGTCACGCGGCGCGATGCGTTTGAACACCGCCCCCGTATAGGCTCCGATGGCGGGCATCGGGCGATCCTCTTCCGAGCAGAAGTCGTGGTAGCGGAGGCGGTTTTCGGCGGCTATCTTCGCGTTGACCCGCAGCAGGGTCTCCAGCTCGGCGGCGGAGTATTGCGACAGGCTGAGGGCGTTCTGCAACGCCTCGGCTTCAAAGCGGGGTGTAGTCAGCTGCGGCACGCGCAGGGTGCAGCGGGCAGCCATGGTCTTGGCACAGGAGATGAAGGCAAGCATAAGTCAATATAAAAAATCCTCAATTGAGGATGTGTCAAAATGAAGTGAGGCAATTTTAACTCCCCTCCTTCTGGAAGGAGGGGTGCCCAAAGGGCGGGGTGGTAGGTTTTCGCGAAAAGTTATCAATCAACGAATTATGTATTCACCTACCACCTCCCCCTATCGGGTACTCCTCCTTCCAGAAGGAGGAGAGTCTCAGATACCTCTATTTTGACACACCCTCATTCAATAACATTGTAACCTTGCAAATTTGCGAACAGAACAATAAGACTGAGGTTGATTCAGCATTTTCATATTCTTTCTCTAAAACATTATTTTGAATACAAGCTTTTAACTCAAAACATATTTCATTCCAAATTTCATTCATTTTGCCTCTTTTTAAAAACAAAGGTAATAAAAATCAAGTACTCCCGCTTCATTTTGCGAAAGTAAATTATCGCACCAACCAATTTTCTGCTAAAATACAGGTATTTAATAAAATAGCCAAAAGCACTTCGTGTTTTTGTGGCATTTCACTTCGCGTTTTTGCGGTATTTCACTTCGCGTTTTTGCGGTAATCTGTCTCAAAGTGTGTTCACCCTGTTTCCTTACCCCGTCTGACGAAGTGCTGCGTGAGGACCTGACGCAGTGCTTCATGAGGGTGTCACACAGTGCTTCCTGAGGGGCTGACAAAGCACGGCGTCAGAGAGTGAGGAAGCACGGTGTCAAGGAACGAAAAGACCCTTTTTTAAATACCGCCACAGATGCCACAGAGGATTACATTAAAATTATTGAACCCATTAAATAAATAGGCTGCCTTTAAAGGCAGACCATTTATTTAATTTCACGCGTAATGTTTACACAAGTATCTGTGGCATCTGTGGCGACATTGAAAATCAAGCACTTGTGCAGCAAGATAAAAAAGCATGACCGCTCGCCAACTCCCGGCACACGGTTCATAATATCATCAAGCATACGGAAAACCGCATTTTTCTCCTCTATAATTTTGTTTATAAAGCGGCAATATGTATTTTTGTTACGAACCTTTTCAGAGGCTGAATTCTAAAATTTATCTGCCATGAAAACAATCCATACCACTTCCATTGCCCTGTTCATAAGTCTGCTGTTCAGCTGCGGCCATTCCCCTCAAGAACCGGCTTCACCACTGACCTGCGACATCGACAGCATCTCCCGTGCGGCAGAAGCACCTGTCGACTCCATCCGCTATCTACCGTTAGAGCTGACGGACAGTTCACTGATAGGAAGCATTGACAAAATCATCTGCTTGAATGACAAATTCTATATCTATGACCAGTCCTTCCACACAAAGGCGTCCTGACATTCGACAAAAACGGTCGTTTTCTCCAAGTCCTGCATCCACTGGGACAAGGGCCGGGGGAATATCTCTATCCCGTGGATTTCGATGTAGACAGCGAGGGAAACATCTACATAGCCGACAACGAACGGCAACGTATCCTGAAATATGAAAAAGGGAATCCCAAGACATACGAAGAAATTGCAACCGGACGATATTTCCTGGATTTCGCTCTGACGGAAGAGGGGAACTTCGTCCTGGGAGACGTCTACGAACAGGGGCGGCTTGCAGACAAACTGGCCGTCTACAACCCGCGTACCCAGACGTACGAAACGCTACTCCAGCCCGCCCTGCCCGAAGTGAACGAGATGAAGATACTGAAAACGGTTTCGCACTACCTGTTCAAATCCGGCAGAAAGACATACTATTACCACCGGTTCACCCCGCACGTCTATCAGCCTGAGCGGAAAGAACCGTTCGCCACGTTCCTGTCTTCCAGATATTATACAGCCGAAAGCCTGAAAGAGCTGGAAAGCAAGTCCGCAGCCTTCCTTACGGACACCAAGCACATCAAGGACATCAACGGCTTCTACGAAATCAGTCAGGGCTATGTATGCTCCATCCTTTCCTCCTACCTGCCGGACTTCTACTACATCCCCCGAAAGGGTAACGGCATCCAGCGCTTCGGATTAGAAAGGGAAAAACGCCTGCTTGGAAACGTCATGCTCAAGGGGGTTACTGACCGCGCGCTCATCTTTACGGCCAGCTATACGGATGCCAACGCACAAAAAGCAGCCGGACTGACCGGACTATCCGCCGACGAACGGAAAATCTTCAGCCAATGGAACGCAGACAGCAACCCTATACTTATCCTGGTCTATCTAAAACCATAAGGGAGTGAAAGGCACATTCATCTCCCCACGATACCCACCTGGTTTACAACCACCTACAGCAAATGCGGAAGATGCGGAGGGTAATCTGCAAACATTACGCGCGAAAAATAATTAAATGAGCTGCCTTTAAAGGCAGCCTATTTATTTATCATTTCCTGAAAAAGTTGTCAAACCATCCCCCGCATCTTCCGCATTTGCTGTAGGTGACTGTAAATCAACAGGCTATCGTGGGAACTTTTTACACAGCCCCCTCCGGTCTCCCCACAGGCCTTCCAACCGTTTCCGCCCTTTCATTTCCGTCCGTTAAGAAAGATTTCATGTACTTTTCGCCCTTCTTTCAAGACTTTTTGCTACCTTTACGACTTGTTGGGGAAAAGGCACTCCGCGCCCGCCCCGACACCCGAGACTGGAAAAAGAAAAAACAATATATAAAATGACTCACAAATGGAATTATCAACCCATAACACCCGAACAGGCAGAAGCAAGCCGGCAACTGGCCAAGGAGCTGGGCATTAGCCCCATACTGGGGCAACTGCTCATCGAACGCGGCATCAAGACCGCTGCCGCCGCACGGAAATTCTTCCGCCCGCAACTGCCCGACCTGTACGACCCGTTCCTGATGAAGGACATGGACGTGGCCGTGGCACGCCTGAACCAGGCTATGGGAAAGAAAGAACGGATTCTGATTTACGGAGACTATGATGTGGACGGTACCACTGCCGTGGCACTGGTCTACAAGTTTATCCAACAGTTCTATTCGAACATCGACTATTACATCCCCGACCGCTACAACGAAGGCTACGGGGTGTCTTACAAAGGAGTGGACTACGCCGTGGAAACGGGCGTGAAGCTCATCATCGTGCTGGACTGCGGCATCAAGGCCGTGGACGAGATTGCCTATGCCCGCGAGAAGGGCATCGACTTCATCATCTGCGACCACCACGTGCCCGACGAGGTGCTGCCGCCCGCCGTGGCCATCCTGAACGCCAAGCGCGAGGACAACACGTACCCCTACGAGCACCTGTCGGGCTGCGGCGTGGGCTTCAAGTTCATGCAGGCCTTCACGCTGAGCAACGGCATCGAGTTCCACCACCTCATCCCCCTGCTCGACCTGGTGGCCGTGAGCATCGCCTCGGACATCGTGCCCATCATGGGCGAGAACCGCATCCTGGCCTACCACGGCCTGAAGCAGCTCAACAGCAACCCCAGCATCGGGCTGAAGGCCATCATCGACGTCTGCGGACTGTCGGACCGGGAAATCAACATTAGCGACATCGTCTTCAAGATAGGGCCGCGCATCAACGCTTCGGGACGCATCCAGAACGGCAAGGAAGCCGTGGACCTGCTGACGGAGAAGGACTTCTCCACCGCCCGGGCAAAGGCCTTCCAGATCAACCAGTACAACGAGACGCGCAAGGACCTGGACAAGAGCATGACCGAAGAGGCCAACCGCATTGTGGCAGGACTGGAGGGGCTGGCCGACCGCCGCTCCATCGTGCTCTACAACGAGGCCTGGCACAAGGGCGTCATCGGCATCGTGGCCTCGCGCCTGACGGAAATCTACTACCGCCCCGCCGTGGTGCTGACCCGCACCAACGACATGGCCACCGGCTCGGCCCGCTCCGTGTCGGGTTTCGACGTGTACAAGGCCATCGAATACTGCCGCGACCTGCTCGAGAAGTTCGCGGATGGGAAGATGCTGGGGACAGACCTCTTCGCACGCGCCGCACTTGACGCAGTCGGACGCCTTGCGCCCGTCCATGGTGTGGATATCATAGTAGTAACCGGCGTTCCAGTCGCGGTAGAGCTGCCGGGTGTTCATCGTGGCGAACAGGTCGGGAATGGCGATGTGCTTCGGGCAGCCGTCCGTGCAGTAGCGGCAGGAGGTGCAGGGGATGAGA
>ERZ780167.679-NODE-679-length-33773-cov-6.087461_pt1 | contig 33773 bp, 34 predicted proteins | sample MGYA00510982_ERZ780167 | MGnify/ENA primary metagenome ERZ780167 (study PRJEB29588, sample SAMEA2146107) | human gut metagenome | biome: human gut; feature: human-associated habitat; material: faeces | place: Denmark | collected 2008/2010 ... | reverse complement strand
AGCAGCTTTCACAAAAAAATACTTGATCATGTTCCGAAAAAAAATCTTGATCGTATACCGAAAAAAGAAAATGATAATATCATTGTATATATAATAATATCGTGGTATAATAACTATGATGAAAGGGGTGACAACCAAAAACAAGACATAAAAAAAGATCTTATTTCCAAGTGTTGCTAAACGTTTAGAAGTAAGATCATCCAAAAAAACGTATATATATATAATATAGAAGAAAGTAGAGGATAAACCCCAAAAATATATATACGTGCTTATTATAACAACTTGGGGCTAAAATTAAAATGTGAAATTAATAGCAAAGACACAAAAGGGGTTAGAATTTATGCATAGTAGAAACGACAGCTTTTTCGCACTAAATAGTAGCTTAAAAGACAGATATATTTAGGAGGTATATAACATGAAAAAATTTGCTGACATTATAAAAGAAGTAAACCAAACACAAAAAAAGATCAAAGAAGTTGAAGAAAAAACAAAAGAAATAAGGAAAACATACTTAAATATTATGGATATAAAAGAAAGGCGCGAAAAAATGAAAGCCGTAGGAAATGACATTGTAAAGCTTGAAGAAAAAAAGGAAGACTTGCAAATTACTATTAAAATATTGAATAGCAACGCAAAAATAGCACTATTTAACGAAATAACGCCCATTGTTTTAGAAGTACTTGCAAAATATAAAAATAAGCCTTACGGCACAAAAACAGAACAAAAAATCAGAAATGAAATAAAAGAAAAAACAAACTGCAGCTTCTATATCAGTGATAGATATAGTTTACAAGAATACAATATTATCCCTTTAGAGTTTAGTACCAACGATTATAATATTGAGTGCGGTATAAAATACATAGACGGAAAACAGAAAAAATTACTAGATGATAATAAAATACAAGTTCCAGAATTAAACGATCTTACAATTTATTATGCTAGTAAAGAATATATCGACAATATACCTAAAAGAATAAAAGAACTAAAAAAGCTTTATAAAAAAGCGTATGAAAAGCAGCAAGAATTAGAAAAAATATGCAGTGAGTATAATAATTTGACTGTTGGAGATATAAAACACATATATAAAGATAAAAATATATATCCAAACATGGATATATAAAAGGGGTGTATTGTTTCAATGGTAAATAGAAAAAAATTAGATAGTTTGAGCACTGCTGAGGTGCTCAAACTAGCACTTATTAAATTATATATTATTATATCATGTACTTTCATGTTTTGGGTACTGATGTTATTATTTGCGTGTTTCGCATATAGTTTATAGAAATGAGGTTAAAAAAATGAAAACAGAAACTATCTTAAATAAATTATTAAAATTAAAAGAAAATCCATACAATGATGAATTATTAGATAATGTTATAAATGAACTGAAAATAGATGTTTATAACGAAAACATGGGTTTAAAAAATAGAAAACAAGATCCACAAAAGAAAGCTTTAAAATTTTTGAATGATAATAAAAAACGTTTTTCAAGTTGTAGAAAATGCCTAACATATGCATACCAAACAAATATAAATGGTAATGATGTTCAAGTGTTTACAGACTCTTATATAGCTTTTATTCTTAAAACATTCTATAAATTGCCTTTATGGGATGATAAAAACGGATCATACCCACAAATTGAGAGACTAATACCAGATAAAAACTATGGTGAAATTGTAAATGTAAATTTTAAAGATCTTTTAGCAAAAATGAAAGCGAAACAAATAGAAGAAAAAGACGGCGTTAAACTTATAGAATTAAAAAGTGAAAATTATAAATGTTTGTTCAATGCTGACAACTTAAAAAAGATATGTGATATATTAGGAACAACTGATTTGACCATGCGTTTATATGGAACTCTTAAAGCTGCTTTAATTGTGGATAAAAAAACGGATAATCAAGCCATTGTTACACCTATTAGAAAGTATTGTTAAGTGGTTGATAGATGATTGATCAATTGTCAACTATAATTGTATTCATTCTACTGCTTGCTTTTATATTCAAGTACTGGATTTGTATTATCTTATTATTTATCATAACATTTATTATTATAATTCTATTATGCTAGTTAAAATATTAAATATTTAACTAGCTTTTTTATTGTCTTTTTTCTTCTCTTTGCTGATAAAACTATTTACATGATCATGAATATATAATTGTCTATGAAATGTATACAAGTAATATTGTTGGGGTTGCTGCTATAATTTGAAAAACGCAACAGAAAAAAGCGACTATACACACCCCATGCCTTCCCTCTCGACCAAACCACATTTTTTACAACTAGCACTTAACACAACAGAGTGCTAACACCAATAATTACTAACACAAACCACCACCTTTTTTAGATAAAAATTTTTTGAAAACGAAAATTCGAGTTTTGAAAAAAATGAGTTCATGTATTTTTGATATGGGCAAAAAACGTCCACATAGAAATCATTTATAATGTAGTGAGGTAGAGAAAGAGAGGATGAGAGTATGCCAAGGGCAAAGAGTGTTTCAGAATTAAAGCGTGAGGATGAAGCTAAAAGATTCTTTGACGAGTATTCAAAGAGTGGGAATATTACGAAGTCCATGCAAAAGATTCGTCCTGATTTAAGCGATAAGAGTGCTTATAACAAGGGATATAAGATATTAAACAGTCCTTTATTTAGGAATGTCATACATGAGAGGGTAAAAAAGAGAGACCAAAGAAGTGTTATGACAGTAGAGCAACGAAGACAATGGCTTAGCGATAACATTCAAGACGAAGAAAAGGACATGAAAGACAGACTTGGATGTTTAAAGGAACTAAATAGAATGGATGGCATTGGAAAGAGCAATATTTTAAATGTTGGAAGTGTAAATAATATAACTGTTGAACAGAAAAGAGCGATTGCGGAAGAAAGAATCAACGATATATTAGGAATCAAAATGGGAAGTGAATTTTTAGATGCCGAGGTAATAGAACACGAGGAGGAAGAAAACAGTGAAGAAACAGACTCTTAGTGTTACGGAACAGTATTCTAAGGATGTAGAGGACTTAAAGGAAGCTAAAGCTATTAATAAGAGCCAAGAAGAAGTTGTTAGGTTGTTGAAGGAAGCTACCCCGAAGTATAAATTAAAGAACTGGACGAGAGGGTATATCCCCGAACATTACAAACGACTTAATATTTCTAGACAAGAGGCTTTTAGACTTGCGGTTATCGGTGCAAGAGAGGCTTTGACATATTTTCAAGTCAATCTTCACTTTACACAAGCTATGTTGTTCGGTGCGGTTGTAGAGGGATACGATACGATATACGCAATTACTACTTCTCAGTATGGCAAAAGCTGGACTTTAGGCATGATTGCTATTTATCGTGCGTATAAAGGACATCAAGTACGAATTGCGGCCGCAACAGGAGAAACCGCAACTATCATCATGTCAAAAGTAATTGGACATTTACAAAATGCAGACGAGTCTATTCAGAGTTCTGTATTAGATTCAGGAAACAAGATTGAAAAATTACAGACTTCTACTTCCAAAACTAAGATTTCATTTAAAGGCGGAGGATGTGTAGAAATCGTTACATTAGGTGGAAACAGTGTAGACCCGAAGAAGAACAATAACGCTATCGGTAAGGGCGGAGATTATATTATTGACGAAGCGGCCCAAGTCAGTGAAGATGCGTATGCCGAGATAGGACGAAGGGAATTTTCAAGTGTTGACGGTTCAAAAGAGCTTGAAATTGCTATTTCCAACCCCCACAAACGTGGTGAGTTCTACGATTGCATGACAAACGACAAATACCCAGAAGGAACATTGGTTGTTTGGATGGATGTACGTACTGCATACGAAGAAGATCGTATGAAAAGTGCATCTCAGATACTAAATTCTCATTTTTACAAGAATAGAAGTACTTGTCAACGTTATTTAGTATGCGAATTAGAGGAATTTTCAGATGAAAGTATGTTTAAAACCATGACTTTAGACGACGATAAAGTCGATAGTTCCTATAAAAAGCGTTTTTTCTTAGGTGTTGACTCGGCTTATACAGGAAAAGACGGTATAGATGTCGCTTTATGCTCTCAAAACAGATACGGAAACTGTAAAATCGAGACAATTTACAATCTTAAAGAGGGTGTTTGGGTTCAAGGAGTCACATCTGAGAAGATTATTACTAAGATTGTTAAGATTATTGAGACATTAAATATCAAATATGTTTGTGTTGACGTTGGATTCGGTACTTGGTTGACAGAAGGATTGTCAAAATACTCTGAGAAGCTAGGATTTATCCTTGAAGGTGTCAATTTCCAAGGTGGGCCAACAAAAACACGTATCAAAGCAAGACATTACAGTGCGGTTTATGCATTTAATCTAAGAGCAGAAATGTATTTAGACTTTCAGCAGCTAATGGACAGTAAGAAATTGACTTTCACAACGGAAGTTGCCAAAAGATTGAAGCCTGAATTGCTTGCTACAAGGACTGTATCGAAGAACAACAAGAAGATAGCCATTATTCCTAAGGAAGAGATAAAACAACGCTTAGGACACTCTCCTGATGCCCTAGATTCCTCGGTACTTTCTGTCCGCAGTTGTTTAATGTATAATCTAAGCGGTGAAATACTTGCGTATGCAGAGAACGATTAGGAGGTGCTAATTTGAGTCGAAGAACAAAGAAAAGACAAAAGGATAGAGTTAAACTAGCATCCAATACCTATGTGTCACCTAATATTTCGCAAAATATTCACAGTTCTAATGCAGAAACCGAAGCCGAAAAGGTAATGGAAGCTATGTTAAACTGCAATTCAGATTGCATCAACGGATTTATAAAGACAAACTTCAAGAATCAGTTTGATGAGATTGATTGGATGATAGAAAATCTACCAACGCTTCCATATGTTGTCGGTAAGGTTATTGACTTTATATTCTCAAACGGAATCACAACGGGCGATGAGAATTTAGACAAGAATGTTCTTATGCCATTCCTTTACAAACACAATGTACAGGGTGTCACAAACTATTCCGTACTTCAAAATGCTATTATGCAGTCCTTACTGTACGGAAAATGTGGTATTCGTTGGCTAGACGAAGATAAAGGGATTGTTACAGAGAATTATCGTAATTATGTTTCCATCATGCGTGAAGATGATGAATATAAAGGATTTAGAGTTCCTATCTGTTATGCTATGTCGGCAGACGATAAAGAACCTATATCATTGGGAACAAAGGAAATCGACTTTGACGAAGCGTTATTTCTTAAAACAGGCAAATTAATGTCCAAAGACGGAACAATCATTGTAGAAATTCCTGATAATTTCTGCAATCTTAGAAACGGAACAGACAATGAGAATGGATTATCTTGTTTATTGCGTGATAAACAACGTCTAAAGCTATTAGGTGCGGTTTACGAGCGTTTGAACTACGATATTCAGTATGATGGCCCAGGACGTTTGATTTTTTGGCTAAAAGACGGATTTGCCAAGGGAGATACGATTGATTTATCGGCTTCACAAGTTTTAGACGAATCATCAAGTTCTAAAGCAGACAGAGCCGACAAAGCAAGAATTGAAGCTAAACGTCTAGGCCAGGAAATCAGAAATTCAAAATCAGACAATGTAATCCTTGCAAGTTCTATTTTTGAAAAAATGGATCACTTGCCTCGTGTTACAAAAGGTACGGAGTTCTTGGAATACCTTCAAATGAAGGAAGGTTCTATTATTTGTCAGTGTTTCGGTCTTACTCCTGAATTAATTGGTTTAGGAGATGTATCAGGAAACGTATCTATGGAAAGAATCATAGATAATGCCATGACAAATACAATCGTACCAATGCGAGAAAGGTTCGCCACTCAGATTTCTCCTATGTTAAGCGAGAAATTAGGTGTACCAAAGGTTTATTTTGATAAATACGAATTGAAAGAACAGCAAGACAAGTCTGCAAAGACATATAAATTGGCCTTGTCAGTTACTCAAATCGTAGGTGCTATTGTCAACGGAGCAGAAGCGTTAGACAAGAGCACAAAGAATTATATGATGGAATCAGTTACTAGAATGATGGATTCTATCGAAAAAACTTTATAGCGAGAGGAGAAAATAAAATGGAAATGGATATTTTAAAAAGTATCTTATCTGAAAATGAGGTAACACCCCTAGGAAGTTTAAATGGGACTCCGTTATATTCATTTGAAGATGCACAGAGAATCAACAAAATTGGATTGGTAAAAGAGAAAATCCAAGGTAAAGAGGTTGAATTTGGTGAAAGACCTATGCGACCTGATGGATTAGGGTATTTGGAAACAAAAGCCAATGCAATTGCAGTTCCAACTTCTTTCTTTGAGAACAGATACAGAAAAGTTGAAGTAAAAGAGACGATTGTTGATGAAAAAACGAAGAAAGAAAAAGAAGTTGTTAAAGATTTATATTACGAAGTAGTAACAGACTACAGAGCTTGTAAAGAACAGGCAAGTGGACGTGTATATACAACTACAATTCCTGTATATCAGATTGGAGCTAAGAAAGATTCAAAAGGAAATGCTGATTTATTCTTAATTGGTCAAAGAAATATTTCAGATACAGAATTTATCAACGAGTTCAAAGGTAAATTGAACAAAGAATCAATGGTCAAGATTTTTAAATTGATTGGTAATAATCCAACAGAACAAGTAGAAGATACATTAGAGTTTTAATTAGAAGTAAAAAAGTATAAAACAAGGCAATATTTGGAAATAAACAAAAGGTATAAACAGTTTTCACTGTCTATATAGATTTTTGCATATTTCGAGGTATTGCCTTTTTATATGCAAGATAATGAAAGGAGATACATAAATGTCAATTAAACGTAGTTTCACTGTAAAAATCACTTTTAAAGAAGGGTACGGAAACCCTATCACTTTAACAGGGAAAGATGCAACTGCTTTTAACACTGCTTGGCATAACAAATTGAATGACCAAGACGGAGCTATTGGATTTGAATGGCCAGTTATTACTACAACAGGTGAATCACCTAATCAAAAAACAGTAACAACTTATACTTCATTCTTATTCTGCAATGTAGCAAAAGTAGAACGATCAGAACAAACAGAAACAAAGTATACAGACGATCAATGCCATGATGCTTAGAAGGAGATACCATGCAGAACAACGTACAAACTATTAACGGTGTTACTTGGTTCGATTCCCTAGAAGAAAGAAACGCTTTCTTAAAGCAAAACGGTAGACATGAGTTCGCATTGGAAGAAGCAGCAAAGAACGCAAAACAGTATTTGAAGCTTCTTGATGTTATCGAAGAAAAAACGCAAATTGACGTTTATTCAAAATTAGATAGCGGTACTTTGCTATACGGATATGTAGTTCTTGAACCTAAGAAGAAATACAAGATTCCAGAAGATAAAGTTTTGTTAGAAGCACTTAGAAACAAAACTATTCAAAAGAGATATGATTCCACAATGGAAGAAATCTTAAAAGGAGCAAAGATTCCATACGAAGTCAAAAAATGTAATTCATGTGGTGGAAGGATTCAGAAATTATTCTATAAGCCCGTAATCGTAGTAGAAACGGAGACTAAGAAATAATGCCACAAAAGAAAAGAGTTCCAACATATGTAGCAAGCATTAAAGATAGCCTTGATCGTAGAAAAAAAGGAAAAGCATTTTACGACAATGCAATCACTTTATCGAGCGTAGATAAAGAAAACCATTATGTCAGTGTGAACCTATCCTCAGGGTACGTAGAAAACAAGCCTACACGTCTTATTGACGAGGGGGCAATAACATATGAGGGTGGAGATGATATTCGTCTATACATCAAAAAAGGGGCAGTACAAGCGTTCTACGATAGCTTGAGTTCTGATTATGTAGGATATATCAACTTAGCTCACATTGACATTGCATCACTCCCTTTAAACTTAGGTACATGGACTAAAGATGATTTAACAGTTGTCGATATTGGGGACGGAAGAAAAGGTCTTGATGTAAACGTCAAACTAAATAGGGAATTGCACATTGTGCAAGATTTATTGAAGCAAGAAATACCATTGAGTATTAGTGCAGAACTGAGAGGAACACTTGATTTGGAATCGTCATTCAAATTTAATGCACCATTCTACAACGAAATCGAGATTGCTGGTTTCTCAGTTGTTGCAAATCCAGCCAATGTAAACAGTACAGGCGAAAATTTAAACAGTAAAGGAGACTCAGAAATGAACCTATGGGAAAAGATTTTAAAGTTGAGTTCTGAAAATAAAGAAGAAAAGAAGAATGAAGCTTTAGAAAACAAAGAGGAAGAAAAAGAAGAAAAAGAACCTGAAAGTAAAGAAGAAGGAACAGAAAACAAAGAAGAAGCTAAAAAAGGCGAAGAAACATTAGAAACTGTTGAAATGTCTAAGGATGACATGGAAAAAATCAACAAATTTATGGATGCTTTTGAAGCTTTAAGTGCAAAAGTTGAAGCATTAGAAACAGAAAATGCCGAATTAAAAGAAAAATTAAAAAATTCTAAGAAAGAAAAAACAGAATTTGAAAAGAAAGCAGAAAGCACATTAGACAGATTGTCTAGTTTGATCTCAGGACAAGTTAACGATAAAGAAAAGAAAGAATTAAAAGAACAATTAGCTTCAACTTCTAAAGTTAGCGGAGATATGTGGGGATAGGAGGTAAACCATGTTAGATTTATTATTTACAAATCCTGATAACACATTATTAGAAAAAATGGCAGTTACACCAGGAATGGTAGAACGTCTAAGTTCTAATATCGAGGATTTAACATCATTCTCAAGAGCTTATATTGATTATGAAAAAGCAAGACAGAATTTAGCAGCAAACGCTTCTAAATCAAATGCAGGAACAGTTGGTATCGGTACTGATTATTCAGACAACTCACCAGCCAATCCATTCCAAAACGTGTTCCCATTAGTTTCTTGGTTAATGAACACACCAGCTTCACGTAAGATGCAAGGCGCTATGAACCGAGGAGCATGGAGTGTTACAAAAAAATCAGATGGCAAATTCTATATTCAGTTGCCATTCACATATGGAACAACAGAACCTAAATCAACACAAGGTGAATGTTGCTGGGTTCCATTAGATTTAGCTAAATGCGGTAGCAATGCTCCATTGGCATTATTGTGTTTAAAGAGCTGCGAACCTATTATGGATAGCTTAGTAAATGAAACACGTAAAATCAAAGCGAATGACATGGTTTGCTACTTCCAACGTGAAGGAGAAACTATTAAAGAAGCTCAGAAACGTATGGATTTAATTTCAATGGCATACTTCACTGCTATTAACGTAATTTTAGGAACAATGTCTACAGGTACTGCTACATTGAAACCATTCCATGGATTGTTGGAAGTAATGGAAGATAAAGCAGTTATCAAAATCGTAGGTACAAACGTATTATCTGCATTTGATTCAGTTGCATTACGTTTAGCAGCATTAGGAGATGGCGATTATAAATTTGCTTGTCACCCATTAGTACTTGAAGGTATCAAGTCTGTTATTGTTCCAGGTAAATTCAACGGAGAATATCCTGATGGATGGACTCGCAATAAAGAAACAGGCGAAGTCACATTTAAAGGACATGGATTTATCGCAGATAAATTAGTTCCATGTGACATTACAAAAGGTACAGGTGATGTATGGGTATTAGAAGGAAATACAGTAGGTTTGGTAATGGGAACTACTTTCCAACCATCTGAAAAATTCCAACGTCATACATTCGGTGCTACAGATACACCATCTGATGGTTGCGGTACTCAATGTGATTACTACTACAACTTTGGATGTGCATTTGGAACTGATGCAAACAGATTAATGGTTATCCAAGGTATTCCAATGTCAGCAGCTACATTAGGAGATACATTAAACGGATTAGACCTTGTATTGAAACCAACAACTATCGTACCAATCAACATTGGTGAATAATGTACGAAAAAATTATCGAACAATTAAAAAACTATTGTTCGTGCATAAAGGAAAGCGATTTAGAAGCAGATAAGCTTGAAAAGAATGTTGGGGAACTAATTGATTTAATTAGTACCATCACTTGTTGGAAAAACCATCCTTGTGAGACTTTCCTCTCATCTCAAAGAGAGGAAGTCTTTGATGTTGGTGAATTTAAGAAATGTGGTTGCGATTCAGGAATTGTACGTATACCGCTATTCTATCCAATGATTGACCCAACAACGATTGAAGTATCTGTTATCACTAGAGAAAGAATTACATTTACTACTCACAAACTAGAAGTTGATAAAGATTTTTCTTATAACCCATACGACAGTATCGTGTACGTTGATTTATCTAACATTGACTACAAAGATGTGTGCAATTGTGGATGTGATGAATTATCTAAAATCGTTGTCAGTTATGTAGCTGGATATGAAACGATACCAGAATGTCTATTGCCTGTATTCTGCGACTTCCTACAATTCGTTATCGCAATGAACAGATGTGAATGTGGTTGTAGCACGTGTGAAGAAACAGATGGCAGTGATGTTCTTATTTCAGAAGAAAATTCTGATGCTCAGATTTCAATTAGTGTGTATGTTCGTGAACATATTACAAAAGCGTATTCAGAGCAATTAGGTATCTTGTCAGTATGTAATTCAAAAGACACATGGGTTGGTGCAGTAGTATGAGAATTAAATATATTGGAATGAAAAGTTCCACAAAGAAAAATGGATGCCCTGTATGCGGTGCGAAAGCCAAATCAAACACATCTTACGAGTATTCAAAACGTATGTGTTTGCCTAGTGGCCTAGTAAAAATATTCCTTATGAACAAAGTTGAGGAAGTATCGTATGAAGATGGTGTATTCCTAAAAGGCTTTAAATACGTCTATGGAGGAAAACTTTATTACCCCTTTATCGAGGTGTAGGAAATGCTAAAAGGCCTCTTAGAAGACGTTATAGAAGCGTGTGAAGAAGATTTTGAAGGATTGGCTAGTGAATTAGAAGAAACCATGCGAGAAGAAGCTCCAAGAGGGAGTAGATTCTATGCTCAAGAAATGACAAGTATGCCATGGAATGAATATAGGCCAGGTGCTTTAAAGGATTCAATCACGAAAGAAAAAGTATCTAATACCGAATATATAATCGGTGTGGATGCAGACAAACTAGAAAAAGATTCTAGAAACCCTTCTCACGTTGATTACTCACCAATGGTACAGAATGGAACTAAACGTGTTTATACGTTAGTACGTAAAAACGGAAGGCCATTCGTTTGGGTAGATGAAATGGGAAAGAAACACTTTGCACACAAAATTAAGATGCCACCTAGAAAGGCAAATGATTTTGTTGCTAGAGCGGTATCTAGATTTGATGCAAAAGTTAAATAAAGGAGATTAAAAATGGAAGAAAAAGTTGTAAAAGCTAAAAAGACTCCTGAACAGAAAGTAGATGTTCAAGCATTTGTTTCACGCAAATTAAACGCTTTAAATCAATTAGGCGGTGCTAAAGCAGAGCGTGCTATGGAGCGTGTACTAAAAGCTACAATGGGAGGGCAAAAATAATGTCTAACTGTAACATTAACAAAATCATTAGTGACAAATTAAGTGTCTCTAAATTAACTAAAACTCAAGAAATTGATATTACTATCATGAGTGATATTGATTCTTGTTTAAAAATCAACACTCGTAAATTTGAAAAGATTACAGGTACTTCTAGTGCTTATACATCACGTACTATTGCACCTGATTTAATCAACGTTTGCGAATCATTTGGATGTAAGAATACAGGTACATTGTTCATCACTTCTAAAGAAACGGATGCAGAAGGTGCAGGCGGAAACAAAGTACACACAAGTGGTGCAGTATTTAAAGCATTGAAAAATGCATTAGACTTTGCAGCAGGTGTTGTTTACTACTACGTAAATGTTCCTCAAGCAGGTACTTACACTATCACAACAAAGATTTCAGATGTTTTAGATCATGAAATGACTAACGCAGATGAATATACAAGCACTTTAAAAGCAGACAAAGAAGGATTCTACCCTGTACAGATTGACTTATCAACAGTTCCTACAAAGGTATCAGGAAAAGGATGGGAAGCAAGTACATCTGGTGTCCGTTTAAGCATTGAAGTAGCATTAACAGATAAATCATCAGATAGTATCTTGATTGGTCTTTCTTCAATCTCTTTCTTTGAAGAATTTGCAGACTTAGATTCTAACAACGATATTAAAGTAAGCTGCTTATCAGGATTTGATGGTGACGATACTGTAGACCCTGTAGATACAAGTTGCTTTGATGATTCTTATGATGATGATTCTGCTTCTATTGAGCGTTCATTTACAGGTACTCAATTAACATCTAACTACTTAACTATGAACCCATTCATTGGCAAGGGAGATAAGTCTCAAGGCTTTATGATGCGTACTCAGGAAGTAGTTATTGAAGCAGATAAAGAACATCCTGAATATGGTTCAATCCATATTGCAGACCACTTTGTTGAAGAATGTGGATTTATCTATGCAGCATTGAGTGACCAATGCAATATCACAGATTCTACATTGAACCGAATCAACACTCCATTGTTGGCTAACTTAGATGAGTCTCAATACCAAGTATTGAACAGTAAAATCAATCCAAGCTTAGATATTGAAGGTTCAAAGATTTACTTCAACAAAAACTTAGTAGGTAAAACATTAAAGATTTCTTATCCAATGACTGTTGATGTATTGCAACACTATGTAGCAAACAACGATAGCTTAAAGAATAAGAGAGCGAAAGTTACAATCACTCGTTATAGAAGTGATGGAACTGCGGAAGTATTTACTTACCACAATGCAAAAATTACTTCATTCCCAATGGGTATCCCTGATGACGGATCGTTTGAATTTAGTTTAGCGTTCAAGAAAGATACTCGTGGAAACTGGTATGAAGTTTATGTAGTAAACAAAGCTAACGCTAATTTATAGAAATTGAGAGGCAAATGAGATGGAAGAACAAAAGATTTTAGAACCAACACAGTTAAATGCCATGATTGAAAAGTTAAAAGTAGCTCGTGAGGATGATACTCCTCACGCAGTCTATGGCAATGGTGGTGAAATTGCAGTTGTTGGTGATGCAAATAAGACAGATGTTAAAACAATTGATATTGAAGTGAATTTTAGATTCACTGAAAAAGAAATTGAAGAACATAAAATTGATGTTCCTGAGAATGCTAAAAGAGTAGGGCAATACGTTATGTTCGATAAGAAGTTTGAAAATCTAACATTATCTCCTAGACAAGATATGAAGATGGTAGAAGCTTTAATCGAAGTAAAACCATTGCTATTGGATGCAGAACAAATCCTTGACCCATATAAAGAAAAATTCCAAGAAATCGAGGAATATTATGGTCACAAATTCATTGAAGGAAAAGATGGAATCGTTACAACAGATGCAGATGACGAAGAAGTGAACAAGACTATGGTTCAGATTTATGAAGCGTATATGAAAGAAGCAAATGAACAGATTTTCCATTTATACGCTCAATCATCTACAAATTTAGTTGATAGACTTTATAAAGTTGTTGCAATTTTCTTAGGATTAGATGAATTTTATGAAGATCACATGATGCAATATTCAGTTTTAACTTGCATGATTAGCCTAATTATCAAATATCCTGAATTATTCAATGAGGTAGAAACAGTTTTTATCAAATAATTGATAAGGGGGATGATAAAAAGGATTCAGTAAAAAAAGCAAAGTCTTATGTTGCAGAACTAAATCTTTATTCAACCATGGCTCATTATGTCGGTAAAATTCTAAAAATACGCCCCAATGAGATATTAGACCATTGGGGTGTTTCTGAATTAGTTGTAGCCTTTGGGTACTACGCAAATCTACAAAGCGATAAAACATGGAATGAAATCAACGAGGCAAATAAAAATTCTAAAAAGAAAATACCTCAGATTGACAGATATGCGGTTCATTTCATTCAGAAAACAGATTTAGCGAAGGAGTCCGAAGATGTCAGTACGTGAAGTCGGTGCTAGGTTAGTCCTTGACATTAAGGATGCCGAAGCAAAGATAAAACAACTTGAAAAAGAGTTAAAAGATATTGAAAAGGCAAAGCTCAAATTTGATGCTAACACAAATGAATTAGAAAAAATTAAGGCAAGATTAGAAGAAATCAAAAAAGAAAAGGAAGCTTTGGAAAGGCAAAAACTTTCTTTAAAAGTTGATTTGGATAATCTAGCAAATTTAAAGAATCAATTATTGGATGTTAAAGATGATATTAGTGAGCTTAAAAAAGAGCTATTAGCCTTGAGTAATAAAAAGCTTTCTATTGATATTGATTTAAAAGCAAATGCCAATGAAATTCATGATGTCATTAATGACATGACACTAGGTGAAAACGATAAAAACGACAAGCTTAAAGGATTATATAGTGCACGTGAAGCTCTCAAATACGATATGCGAGAGGTTGGTATTGAAATTGATGAAGTTCAAAAGAAAATTAACAATCTTAACAAAGAAAAAATCAAGATTGAAGCGAACATCAGTGAATTAAATGATGCTCAAAAATTGGTTGATGAGATTGATAATTCAATCGCAGATTTAGATAAAGAAAAAATAAAATTAGAAGCTGATTCTTCTAAGTTAGAAGATACAAATAGAAAACTAGAAGAAACCATTGAAAAAGAGAATGATGTAAGAAGCACAAAAGCAGATATTGAGTCACAAGTTATCGGTTATCAAGATAGCTTGGATAAACTTAACAGACTTCAACAAGCTGCTAAAGCTTTGAAAACTGCTAGTAAGATTACATTTGATGTTGGAAATAAGATGTCAAATCTAGGATCTAGTATGTTGAACATTGCCAAGAATTTCCAAAACAATCCAATAGGAGATATTGGACGATTCTTAGTACAAGGTGTTGGATATTCTAGTTTGTATAGATTTGTTTCAAGTACACAAAACGCAATTGGTGATGCACTTTCAAATGGTGTTAAAAGATACGACACAATCAACGTTGCGAAAAGAACATTATCAACTGTAGTAGGTGATGTAGACGATTCTACAACGAAAATCCAAAATATGATTGATAACCTAGATGAAAGCATTTTGGGACTACCAACCACTTTAGATGATGCTCTAAGCCATGTTACGAGATTCACTTCAATCAATCATGATTTAGATAGGTCTCAAAAGCTATTCTCGGCAATTAATGATTCAATTTTGACATTCGGTGGTGATTCTGAGGGAGTAAACAATGCGGTTACTCAGTATTCTCAAATCATGGGTTCTAAAATGGATGCTCGTACATTGAGGTCAATGGAAGATGCAGGTATGACACCAGCCTTAACTGCTATTGCAAAGAAATTTAATATGTCATTTGCAGAGTTTAGAGAAGCATTTACAGGGTCAAATCCAACTATTTCATTGCAACAATTTGAGGATGCTCTGATTGAATTGGATGAAAAAGGCGGTGGTGGCCTAAATTCGTTGGCAACTATGGTTAAATCGTCTGTATCTACAATATCAAACGCTTTTGACTTAATCCCTAAGAGATTTAGTAAAGCCGAAGAAAAGTGGTTAGGTGCATTAGATGAGGTTTCAACAGAATTGACAGGAGCTACAATCTATGGAAATATCTACAAACTTTCTCAAAAAGTCGAAGGCTTAGGAGATATAGGAGCGAACTTCATTAGAAGTCATAAAAAAGAGATTGGAGAAGGTATAGACTTCATTAAAACCAAGTTCACTGAATTATGGAGTGTTTTAAAAACATTCAGTTTCAAAGATTTTGTTGGTGGATTTAAACAAGGATTAGATGATTTCAAAGGAGCAATAGATTTCTTCAAGCCTCTTGTTGGCGATCTATATGATTTCGCAAAAGATAAAATCACTGAAATGGGAGACGGAAGCTTTTCTAAAGGGTTAGGACGTTTCGTATCAGACTACATCCAAATTGGTATTGGATTAAAGTATGCTGGTAAGTTAATGAAACTTGGAAGCGGTGGAATTAGTCTTTTAGGAGATTTAGTAAACGTTGCTTCAAAATTCAAAGGAAAGAGTTTCAATATTCCTTTCCTAGGAAAGCTAGGAAGTAAATTCAGTTCTATTAAAGATGTATTCAAGAGTTCAGATGAGATTACTGCTGCTACAAGCACTCCGAAAACTTTTGATGTAGAAGGATTTAAAAATAAATTATCTTCATTAGCTATCATAGCTGGTGGTGCAGGAACAATTATTCTTTATTGCAAAGCGATAAAGGAAATTGAAAAGAATGTTCCTGATGACATTACTACATTGCCTATGCGATTAACAAATCTATTCTCTGTAATGGGATTGATGATGGGAGCTAATACGATTAATGCAGGAGTTTCAAAAGCATTAGAGATGAACAATGCCTTAACAGGATTGGCAATGATGATTGGTCAAGGCGGAGCTTTATGGCTATTTGCAAAAGCTATGCAAGAACTAGATAAGACTATGCCTGATGGTACTAGTGCTTTTGACGATAAATTGACTGGATTGGTTGAATCAATCGTATTAATGGCCGCTATAACAGGTGGACAAGGTGCTTTAGGTGTATATACAGGCGGAATTTCTACATTGGCCCAAGTGCTAGGAATGGTAACAACAACAGGACTAGCTGGTACATTGATTGCTTGTGCTAAGGCTATGCAAGAAGTAGATAAGAATGTTCCTTCAAACACAAAAGGACTTAAAAAGAAAATCCAAGGAATTATGGATGTTATTGATATGTTTGAAGGCGGAGGAACATTGTCTTCTTGGTGGAGTCAAGTTATTAAAAGTTCTGAGTCTTTATGGAAAAACATGGAGACTTGGAATATTACTAGGATTCTAAAGAAACTTGTTACTATTGGAGAATCAATTTCAAAAGTGCAAGGAATGAGCATTGACAGTATTTCTTTCAACGATCAATTCAAAGATATTCAAGAGGTAATCAAGAATATTAATGATTTTGAGTTCCCAACAGTCAGTACATCAAGTGCAACAAACATTGCAGATGCAAACAGTATCGTTGAGAACTATACAACAATGGCTTCTAGCCTATCTGAATTATCTAGCATTAATGCTAGTTCGATAAATGTTGATAATTGCGTAAGCAATTTAAAGAACGTAGCTAGTGTTGTTCAAGAAATGAAGAAGATTGTATTCCCTGATGTTACAAAGAATATTAAATCTAATTTAAATGCTACAAATGCTCAAGAGTTCCTAGATACATTGAAGATTTTGGAACAGATTGTTCCTGAATTTGGAAACTTGCAAGCAGTAATGACAAGCAATCCTTTACCAAAGGCAGAAGATATTAAAAATACAATTGAGAGTATTTCTCAAGCGATTGGATATATTTCTGTAGCTGGTGTTGGAACAGGAAAAGACAAGAATATGTTGTCTTATAACTTGAGACAAATTCCTGATGCAGAGCTATTTAATAACGCACTAACGGCAATTACAACTTTAGGCGATATAATCCTTAAATTTGGAACTTTAAACGTATATTCAGATGGTTTTGATTTTGAATCACTACGAGCAAATATTAAGCAAATTGGAGATGTAATCAATGATTTAGCAACTAACAAAGGATTGACAAAAAACACCAAAAACATTGGCAAAGTTGATACGACAGTTACTAAGTTAAAAACAATTTGTGATAACTTAAATTCTATTGTTGGATTAAATCTAGACTTTGTTAAGGTCGGAGAAGTCACAACAGGTATTCAAACGTTCCTTAACAATGTTAAAGGATTGAAAGTTGGAGAAGCCACTACAGATGTTGTTACAGAAGTAAACTCAATCGTTACTTCATTCCACAATATGGCCACAACTTTATCAAATATGAAATCTGAATTTAATACATCTGGTACAGACATGGCCAATGGAATTATTGAAGGTTTCAAAAGCATTGATATTGAAGGTTCATTTGGAACTAAGATTGATAATGCAAAAGCTTCATTGAAGAAGAAAAGCTTCAAATCAGTAGGTAAGAAGTTTGGAAAAGATGTTGTAAGTGGATTCAGTGAAAGTATATCTAATATGTCTAGTTCAATCTCTAATCAGATTACTATGATGTATGGATATTCAACACGATTCACAGATTTAGGACAATACTTAGGAAGTGCGTTTAAAAATGCGTTCAACAATCAATCAGGAAACATTAATACAGGCGGTACAACCACTCCTACAGTAAACAGAGGTAACGAATCAATAGGAAACAATATGAAGTTTGCTAAAGGTGGCCCAGTTTACTTAAAACGAGGTGGACAACCTATTGTTATGAAACCTAGCGGAACAGATACAGTGCCTGCTATGTTAACTCCTGGTGAGTATGTAATGAAACGTAGTGCAGTTAAGAAAGCAGGTCAAAGCTTCATGGATAAAGTAAATAACATGGATTTGAAAGGTGCGTTCAAAGAATTGTCTACTAGATATGGTTCTCAAGTTGGAAGTGTTGTTAATAAGAATGTGACTATCAACAATAATGATAATCGTGTTACGAATAACAGTATCGCTTTCAACGAAGGAAACGAAAGAAGGCAGGCTATCAAAGTAGGTAGATGCTTGAGAGGTTTGGCATAATGACTTGTTATAACTTAAACCCATTAAAAACATACGTTCAGTTCAATGATCTTGTAATAGACAGTGCGGAGGAGATTTCCTCTGCCTCTCTAAAGCAAGATACAAAGACTGCAACGCAAGAATATAGTTACGGACATGGTAGTTATGTTGCTTTCCAAAAGAATCAACAGTTTCTTACGGAAGGTGACTTGTCCTTAACATTGAATTTTAATTATGAACATTTTCATGATGAAGATAGAAGATTCCTACGTGACTATTTCAATTTGAATTTGCTTAAACCTGGAAGGTTATGGGCAATTCAAGATAATAAATTGATTTGGGCATGGGCCTATGTCACAGGATTTAGTGAAGATTACAAAAAATACCAAGGTTATCTATCAATGGATATTGATTTTAAACTTTGGGAAGGTGTATGGCATATTGCAGACACAAAGAAAACATTCTTAGTTCCTTATTCTGTATGCAATATCCTAGATTGTGAGGATTTCAGAGATGCTCAAGAGTGCATATCATGTTGTGTTGCTTGCCCTCCTGATATGGAAACTTGCAATTCGTGTTTATGCGATTGCGGAGACATTACAGAAGAAACATCTTTATGTGTAATGGGAACTAAAGCATTGGAAGATTTTATGAATTGTGGAAATTCATACAAGATTGTCTACGATTGCATCAAAGGTGAACAGATTTTCGGTGATGATTTAATCAAAAATAAAATCTGTAAAAAAGATTATTGTGTTGAGTCAATTGCTGGAAGATTCTACAGTGGAACAATATTAGATACAGATAAGGTAAAGTTGATTCTAGATGGTAAATTCCAAAACCCTGAAATTGAAATCAACGGAAACAAAATGATGATTTTAGGTGAATATGATGGAATTTTAACACTTGATTCAAGTTGGAACTTATACTTTACTGCGGATGGATGTTGTTCATCAGAGGAAGTAGATTTAGATAATCTAGTAATAGAAGATGAATTTGGATTCACAGTACATCATGGAATGAATAGATTAGTTGTCACAGGCTCATGTTGTAAGATGGCTTGTGTATATATAGATGTTGATGAACTTACAAATTAAGGAGGCTTGCAGTGGCAAATGTAAAAAGTTATTGCACTGCTTGTGGAAAGTTAAAAGATAGCAGTGCAGAGTTTATCCAAAATGGTGTTACAGATTCAATCTGTACGTCTTTAGGAAACGATACAGGCTTAAATCCTGAAAATGGCAATAATACGTGTACAGACATGGAAAATGCTAATGATTGCCTTACAAAAGGCTTGTATGACATCATAGATGGATTTGATTTGTGTGATTGGAAATTATTCATGAGTCAATATGCTAACAATGATTACAACATGAAAGCAGCTATGATTTGTTGGATGTGTGGATTGCAAGACCAGTTGTATAATCTTCAACTTCAAAATTTGGCAATCGAAACACAATATACCATTCAACAGTCCACACCTGGATTGAGTGTTGCAATTGACAGACAAGGTAATTTCAAATTCAATTATTCGGATTGGATTCATACAAGTGGATATACGAAAGTAGCGGACGGAGTTATTACGGGAAAAGTTGATTTCTGTATGAAACCTAACAAAGATAAGAGTGCTACATACAAATTCAATAGCGTTACATTGAAACACTACTCTTATAAAATGACGGGAGTTTCAGCAGGTTCAGCTCCTACTATTTCGATTCGTGTTCCTAATAGGAGTGGATCATTGGTATATCAGAAAATCACAAATGCTTCATTTGAAGAAGATATTAACAAAACAGTTGAATTAAGCATGAGTGGAACAGTAAAAGCTGGAGAAACAACAAATTGGTTGCAATTCCTTTCTATTTATGTTGATTGGGTAGAAGATGATGAAATATCTCTACACACTCGTTTTGTAAATGATAACAAGGTGAATTTTGTTATCTGTAGAGATTAGGAGGTACACATAAATGAATAAAGATGTTTGTTCTGCTTGCGATTCTTTAAAAGCTACAAGCAGTAATTTCATTCAAAAAGGTGTAACAGATACTATTTGTGCAAATCTTAAAGCAAACCAAGGATTTGAAAATAAGGGCCACAATAACTGTACAGATATGCATGATATGAACGATTGTCTATTAGGCGGATTGTTGGAAAAGATTGATACAATTGATGTTTGCGATACAAAAGAAGCTATCAAAGATTTGGAAAAGAACCTAATCAGTATCATGGATGTAATGATTTGCTCAGATTGCGGCCAATGGGAAGAAATCGAGAAACTATGGGCAGAAATCCAAAAGCTTTGGAATGCTATCAGAGATTTACAAGGCAAGGTTGGAAAACTTGAAGGCAGTGTTGGTAATATGTACAGTGCGGTTGAAAAGATTCTTATTAACCTTAAAAACAGTGGTGCATGGAAACAAACGGGAGATACTGTATTTGAAGGAAAATTCAATGACGGAAGAAGCATTGCAACAGGTAATATCAATATCTTTGGTGGTACTCCTGATGGAAACTCATACATCCGTACTAATAACGGAAGTTCTGAGAATGATTTGGCTGGTGGTGTTTAATGGCATGGCAAAACTTTCATGGAGCTTGCGATAACACAGGGCCATACGCAAACGTAGTATTAGGTGGAAATCCAGGCGATACCGCAGACTTTGGATTCCCACTTGCTATTGCCCATTCTAAAGGATATGGAAAAGGTATCAACTTTTCAGATGATGGAAACTATGGTGTTACATTCACATTAGATTTAGTTGGATATGGTGTAACGGATGCTGGTCAATATACAGGAAACGGAAAGTATGTACAGTATGGTGGAAGATATAACTATATTTTGATCATTAGCGTTTCTAACAACAATAAAGCATCATGGAGAGAGATTTACAATCAAGTAATATTCTCTCATGCAGATACATGGCCATTAGCTTATTCATCAGGTTGGGAAACAGTAGCACAAAATAGTCAATGGAATGGTAAGCTACAGCTTCCAACAGATACAACACACGTTAAAGTTGAATTAAGAGGTGAAGATGCTACATTCCCTTACGAGAATATATATTCAATTCAACAGGTTATCCCTGATTTCAGACCATGGGCAGTAAGAAAAGGCGGTATATTCTATTCTTTGGATAGAGCTACAGGATGGTTTAAAAAGAGAGTTAAAGACTCTTGGGTAAATATTGGCAAGTACAGTGCCGATAAAGCAAATAAAGAAAACCAAGGGTCAAGTAGAATTAGAAAAAATGGTAAATGGGTAGGACAAGGCAAAATTGGTAGTTAGGAGTAAATATGATTCCTTACTTTGAAATATTAGAATTTGGAAAAGTTAAGAAAAGATTCAGAGAAGCTTTAAGCACAATCAGTTTTTCAAATGAGTTGATGACAGTACCTGAAATGCAAATCACAATTCCTAACGAATACTACGATTTAATCTCAGGAAGAAAAGAAATGCGAGTAATCATGGATTGTGGAGTTTTCTACGGAATGATTACCGACTACAAACCATCTGTAAGTGGTTTAAACATATCTCTAACGCACGTAATTAACGAATGGACATATAGACAAGTCCCAACGAATTATGCGGTTAAAAACGCTCTTATAAAGAACGTATACGAAAGCGAAGATATGTATTATTCAACTCAGTGGAAGATGAATTTTGAAACTGAGATTGATAATGAAAAGATTGACTACGTTTATTCTAGACAATCTAAATTGGATGCACTTACTAAAACTTGCGAATTGACACCATCTGTTTATTGGAGAGTTCCATTTACAAATGATAAGCAAGTTGAAGTTGGATATTTTGGAAAGAAGCAGCCTGTTATGCTTTCCAATAAGCCAACATTAGGAAGAAACTACAGAATCATTGGTGAGCCAACAATGGAAACCGATTTTTCAGATGTTATTAACCTTGCTACTGTTTATGCCAATAAATCTGATAGTGGTATGTCCTCTTTATCATTGAGAGAAGTATATAACGATAAAAGCTTGCAGAACCCTAAATTCCCTGTAGTTATTTTGAGATCAAACATAAATAACGAGCGTGATTATGAATATGTAGACTTTCCTAAATTAGCTCCTAACAATCAATTGGAGTACTCGATTATTGATACAGAGTCGGTTGGATATGAAAGCGGTGTATTCATTGAAGGAACATTTGCCTTTGATGATTTATCACCATTCAGTCTAGAGGATATGACAAAAGACTCTAAGGATTATAAATGGGTCATTCCTAAAGAACAGAGATATTTAACTGATACAGAGGAAATAAACAATGCTAAAGCTTTATGGCATTCTTTAAAAGACATTTGGAGTAAATCTGCTATTGCAGCTTTATGTGGTTCGTGTCATGTTGAATCAACATTAAATCCTAACTTGTATCAAATGGGTGATGTTCCTGATTCTCAAAAAGGATTTGGATTAGTTCAGTGGACTCCATACACACGAATTACCAATTGGCTTGGTTCTCATGGATATTCAAGCTACACAATGTATGGAAAAGGGGAAGTAGCTAAGTTGGTCGAAGAATGGTCAACAAATGCTACAAATGGCCCTTGGATTCCAACTTCTTCTTATAACATCACATTCCAACAATGGTCACACATGGAAGCCGATATGAATTACATGGTAATGGCTTTTATGGCAGATTATGAGCGTGGAGATACATCTATTGATTTACAGTATCAAAAGCGTATTGAATTTGCTCAACGTATTTATGGTTTGATTCCTGAGTGGGAACAAGATGATAACGGAACTACAACCGATACGGATAAAACACAATCTCGTCCTTGGAACGCTCAGAATTTTATCAATACATGGAATGGTCAATCTATAGACATGGATGGCGTGCCAATTGAACAACCATATCAATGTGTAGATGCGTGGAAGAAAGCATTACAAACATTAAATTATCCAGACCCTACAAGAGCTATAGGCGGTGATGGATATGCAGATTACATTTGGTATAACAGAGATGAATTAGGTTATTCTCAGTACTTTGATTATGTTAGTACACCTCAATTTGGCGATTGGTGCATATTCGGTAGAGGTGGTGACACACCTGCATCACACGTTGCAATGTACGTTTCAGATGCTGGCAATGGAAGAGCGAATTTCTTTGGCCAAAACCAACCTTATCCATATTGCAATACAACAACAATCAGTACATCAAATATCATTGGTATTTTCAGAGTAAAGAGTGTTTATGTACAACAGAGCATTGATCCTGAGTCTACAAATGGAACAACTATCATTACCGATAACGATAGAATATATGCGGCCAAGGTTGTATATGATTGTGCCTGTAGAAAACTAATCAATGCAAGAAGAAAGTTTGCTATCAACGTTTCTTGTGAAGCATTACCTAAAGAAGTAAATGTAGGCGATAGAATCAGATTTATTTATGATCTCAATTTATTGCAATTGGGAAGTTGTAATAGATACATGAAACGTATTCTAAAACAAGACGATTGGTTCTATATCACAAGCCTACAAAGAGAAATAGATAAAACAGGAATTGAAATAGATACATTGACACTAGAGAAATTCCTTAGAACAGATAGAGATGGAAAGAGTGAGTAGTTATGGATATTAGTAAGGCGATAAATATATTAGCTGATAGTGTCTATGATTTGAAAGAAAAAGGAAGATACAATTCCATTCAACGTAGAAACCACACAGTTGACTTTTATGGGTATGAGTTCCCTAGATGGGGATGTTCAAGTTCTAAACCAGCGGTAATAGGAATGTCAATTTCTCAGGATTTGATTTATTATGAGCGTTTTGAGTTTAAACTAGTAATAGATAATTCTACTGCTACAAACTTTAATATCGAGATTGAAGGAATCGACATGACACCATATTTCAAGCAGCAATTCAACGGAGCGTGGATTACAGGCAATGGACTATGGCCTGGGCAATACTCTAATTTTGATGTTCTTAAAGCTTGTGGGTATCTTTCTGAAACAGATAGAAATAGAATACTAGACCCAGGATATAAGACAATCAAAGTAACAGGAAACGGTAATTTCGATTGTACGTTAGTAAATTATCTTAAATATAGTCATGTCAACAGATAAGAGGTATCTATGAACAGATATGAGCAAAGGATTGAAAACCTATCAAATCATGTAAAACAAAATCCTAGAGATTGGCAGTCTGCCATATCGCTATTGAAATTGAACAGTCAACAAATTGACTTTAAAAGAAAACAAAAACAACAGTCTGCTAGATTATCTATCAAAGCGTACAAAAAGGAGGTTGTGTAGATGGAAAACAAATATAGCACTTCGGGAATTGGAGAAGATATTATCCGTAGTTTTACACAAATTGCAAGTGCAGAACTACACGCTAAAACCTTATTAGAAAAACGTATTTCTGAGGTTGAAAATGGATTAATTAGTGAAGAAGAAATTCCTGATAATTTAGAAAAGATTGAAGCACTAAAGGATGAAATTGATGATTATGCCAATATCAGACGGTCTCAAATGCTTTATCTATACAATTCTTTCGGTAGTAAAGGGGATAGAGAACAGTGGTGTTTAGTTAAACATTTAAGTATGGCTATGTACACTGCATTTGAAGCATATCAAGCTTCTGATAGAGACCCCGAATTATTGAATATTGCTTTGGAGATTAACAAGAAGTTTATTGAAGCTTGTACAAAATTCTTAGGTGTAGAAATTACTTCTTGTGCATCTTGTTTTGCAGACATTATGAAAGCTGGAGGAAAATAATATGCAACCTGTAGTATGTAATAAAGATATGGCGGTATCGTTTCCTTTAAAAGATGGTGATTGCGAATTTTGGCTAGAAATCGTTGATTCTGTAGATGATATTACTAATCCAAGTAGAGACCATGCGTATGTTGATTCAAAAGGATTGTTCTATATCTACAATGGAAAAGAAATTCAAGTAATCAATGACCATGCCAATTTGAAAATCAAATGGGGAAATATGATTGGTGATATTTCTAATCAATTGGATTTAATAGAAATTCTAAATCAATTCGTAAAGACAATTTCTGTAAACGGAACAAACATTGCCAAAGACAACGACAAAAACATTGCTATTCAAGTGCCTATAACAACTATTAAATTAGATGGAAACACGATTAGTCCTGTTGATTATATTGTCAATCTAGATTTAGCTAGTGTTTATGCAAAGAAAACTGAAATTCCTAAAAATGTATCTGAGCTTGAAAATGATGCTGGATATATTAAACAAGAAGTTGTAGATCAATTAGTTCCTATCAAAACAATCAAAGTTAATGACGTAACGATACCTCCTGATGAAAACCATGCAGTAAATATCGAAGCAATTCGTTATAAAGTTGGAACTGCCGACCCAAACACAACAAATTGCCCTAACGGATATTTCTACTTTCAAATAGGAGACTAATCCATGGCTTATGTAGGTGGAGGATGGGCATTACTTGGAAGTCATCTAATTTGGTCATACAGTGGCATATGTAATATGTATTTCCAAGTATACGCATCGAGCGAACAAGATGCTATAAATAATAGGTCTACAGTCCATACAAGAACTAGGATTTTAGTTGAAAATATAAACCAAAGCTATTCAGGTTATTTTGTTGAACAAGATTGGTCTGCTGGAGTTACAGGAGCACCAAATTATAGTGCTCATGCAACATTTTCAGATGGTGGAGTTGGTACAAGCAAGGAATATATTCTACAAAATGGTTCATTTACTGTTAACCATGATTCTAATGGTAATGCATCAAGCAAAATACATTATTGGTTTAATGGAACATATACAGGAGCTATAGGAAGCCCTACAAACACAAATATAGTAGACATATCACTTCCTAAAATTGATAGAACCGCATATAAGGCAACGATAAGCAATGTTGGAAGTACATACAAAACAATGTACTGTACAATTTCTGTTCCGTTTTATTCTGAGGAAAACCAATGGAGTCGTGATGGGAAAACATGGACTGATTGGAATAAAGTAATAAAAGCAGATACTCCTTTTGTAGATACATGGACAGGATTAAAGCCGAACACAAAATACACGGGATATTATCGCTTTAAAAGAAAATATAATGGAGTTTGGAGTGAAGCGGTCAGTTTTACTGCGACCACTAAATATCCTAATGCACCTTCAAAAGGAAGTGTTTCTTTAAGCTCGGTAACGTCCAATTCTGCAAAAGTTAGTTGGAGCGGATTCTCATTAGGAGACATGGCAACTGATTATTCTTATCAAACATCTAATGATGAAAAAAATTGGACAGAACAAGGCAAAGCAACAAGCTTAACTCTTAGTGATTTGAAAGCTAATACAAACTATAAATTCTATGTAAGAATGGTCGATAACTATGGTCAACCTTCGTTAGCAGCTAGTACATCATTTACAACATTGAACCCTGAAAAACCCAATGTAGGTGGTATTGAATGTACACGGTTAACACCATTCGGAGGTATGTTTTCTTGGTATGGATTCTCTGTAAATGAAGGAGCTACAATAGATCATTACGAATATTCAATAGACAATTCAAATTGGATTAATTTGGGAACTGATACGCAAATTAATTTAGACAATTTAAGCCCTGAAACAAGTTATACATTATACGTTCGTATCGTTGATAACTTCGGCTCTAAATCAGATAGTGCTACATTCAGTTTTAAAACATTAGTTGACCAATTAAAAATTGCATACAATACAAATTTGTATCAAACAGAAATTCTAACTAAAGACGGAGTAGACATCTTAGCTAAGAATGGAGATAATTTGATTGTTGATACAATTGGAAAAGAGCGATTAAGGACTTCCAAGGTTTTCTACAACGACAATGGAGTAATAAAGAAAGTAAAAGCAGCTTACTACAACAAAAAAGGTAATATTCAACACTATAAAAACTATGGAAATTAAATAGGAGGTAAATATAATGGGAGTTAGAATACAAGAATTGCCTGAAACAACAGGCATTAAAAAGGAAGATGTATTGATCGTTGAAGATGGACAAGGGACTAAAAAAGGCACTGTTCAACAGTTAGATGAAACACTAGGAGTTAGTCAACTAAAGGAAGATATAGCTAGCCAAAAAATTGATTATTCACAGTATGGATTACCCACACTATATTTGGTTGGTAATACAGATGGTATGAGTAAAAAAAATGAGAAAACATTATCGTATAAATTTGCTGGAAGAAATGGAACTTGTAAAATGAAGTGGCAAGGTTCATCATCAATCAATTATCCAAAAAAGAATTATACAATAACATTTGATAGGGATTTTGAAGCAAAAGCAGGATGGGGTCATCATAAAAAATATTGTATGAAAGCAAATTGGATTGATTGTTCTCACGCCAGAAACATCGTTTCAGCAAAGTTATGGGGGCAGATTGTGAAAAGTAGGAATTATGAAGATATTGATTTAACATTTTCTGATTCTAGTTTTTTTACTGACGAAAACAACAATCATATTTCTGTAAACGGAAATCCATTAGGAGATTTGGTTAATGGTGGTGCAATCGATGGTTTCCCTATAATTGTAGATTTAAACAATGAGTTTTTAGGCTTATATACATTTAATATACCTAAAGATAAATATATGTTCGGAATGGGTTCAACGAATGTAAATCAAGGATTCATTGTTGGTACGAGTAACGATATGGGAACTCCTAGTAGATTTCAAAAATATGCTTATTGTGATGGAAGTATTGGAGATTTTGAAATTGAATATTGTTCAACAGAGGATACTACATGGTTAATAAACATGGTCAATAATCTCATTACAAAGTGTAGAGAGTGTGATACACTTGAAAAATATAATGATGTTAAAAGTCTTGTTGATATAGATAGTGCAATAGAATATATTATTTTTCAATCTTTAATACTTGGTGCAGACTGGTGTAAAAATCAAATTATGCTCACAAAAGACGGAGAAAAACTAGTTTTTTCGGCTTACGACCTAGACACGACATTCGGTAATTATTGGGATGGAACATCTTATTACAAGAATGATTATCAACCAACGTTTGAAACGTGGGAGTATATCGGAACTCATGTACTTTTTAGCAGAATTATTCAATTTGATAAGCAAAGAGTTGTCGAAAAATACAATGAACTCAGAAATACTATTTTAAGTGAAGAAAATATACTCTTTATGTTTACAAATTATATGGTTAATATACCATATTCAATTTTGGCTGAAGATTGGAAATTGTGGAAAACAATACCAGGTACAATTTCAAATAACCTTTCTCAGATTGTTAAGCAATTTGAATTAAGAAGTAAACTATTAGATAAACAAATATATAATTTATAAAAGGAGGATATTATTATGAGAATTAATGAATTAGAAACAAGAAATGCAATTGACGGAACTGAGTCTATTGTTGTGGATACTACTGAGGGTACCAAAAAAGCTACGTTAAGTAAAATATTTTCCCTTATTTCTGTAGAAAAGAAAACATTTTCAAATATTTCTGTGAATGCTAATTCAGTATATGAAAGTGGTTCAATACTTATTAATAAGGACGGATATTCAGCGATTGGTATCGTAGGATATACCTGTAGTGGTGCATATTCAAATGCGGTTATTTTTAATAAAATATATGTCGTAGACCCTTGGAACATTAATTTTAAGGTTGCGAATAATGGTGCTGGAACCGCAAATATTGAAGTCGAGTTCTATATATTGTATGTAAAAAACTAAAGCAGACAATAGTTAATTAAATAAGAATTTAGTTTATTAAAAATATAATTTTTGCTTGCAAAAATAAATTAAATGATATACGCTAATAGCGTACTAAAGAGCATAAAAAAAGAAGTTGGAATTGTCCGCTAAAACATCATCCAACTTCAAACCTAGTAAGGTCGTTTTTATTATACCATAATTTCGGCCTTTATGAATATGCTTTTTTGATAAAGGAGGAGAAATTATGAAAGAACAATTTGTGAATGAATTTATTTCGTCTTTATCAGGTGATTTTGATAAAGATACTTTAAGTGTATTGTTTAAGAAGTTAACCGTATTTGTTAACGGTTATGAAATAAAGCCTATTGAAACATCTTTAGAGCTTTATGCCAATTATATGCCTGAGTGCTATCAAACATACTTCGTAACAAGAAAGATTGAAGGAATGAGTATGAAATCGTTAGAACTTTATGATTTATACTTAAAAGATTTTTTTAGACAAATCAATAAGCCGATTAAAAATATTACAACCAATGATATTCGAGTATATCTATATAAAGTTCAAACACAAAGAGGACTTAGCAATAGAAGCTTGGATAGTAGAAGAACAATTATCAATGCATTCTTTGAGTGGTGTTGTAATGAGGAGTATATTGATCGCAATCCTTGTAGAACAATCAAAAAAATTAAATACGAAACTAAGGAACGTAAGCCATTGACTGCTATTGAATTAGAACAATTACGTGATTCATGTGCTACTGCAAGAGATAAGGCGATGGTGGAATTTCTATATTCAACAGGATGTCGAGTTACAGAAATTGTCAACATTAATAAAAGTGATGTTAATTTTGAAACAAAGGAAGTTATTTTGTTTGGTAAAGGTAATAAACATCGCACGTCATATTTAAACGCAAGAGCTGAACTTGCTTTAAAAAATTATCTAGACTCTAGGGATGATGACAATGATGCATTGTTTGTTTCAGATAGACATCCTCACAACAGATTAAAAAAGAATGCAATTGAAAAACGAATTGGACAACTTGGAGAATTAGCTGGAATTGAACGTAGGATATTCCCTCACTTGATTAGACATACAACTGCTACAGATGGTTTGAATCGTGGCATGGGTGTTGAGGAAGTCCAAGCTATTTTAGGGCATGAAAACATTGCTACAACAATGATTTATGCTAAAGTATCTAAGAACAATGTAAAATTAAATCACACAAAATGTATTGTATAAGTTATAGGACGTGCTACATAAAATGTACGTCCTTTTATTTTCATTATATAATTGATATGCCATAAAACAGTACCTCAGAAAATATGAGAGAGATGAAATATTTTTGGAGGTGTAAATTTATGAATGTACAAGATTTTTTAACTTTATTGCAGACTGCTGCTACTTTAGTTTGTGGTGGATTAGCTTTATATTTTAAATTCAGTACGAAAGCTAAAACTAAAGCAAAAGAAGTTCAAGAAGTGATTGCTAAAATTACTGCACAAGCAGTAGTTTACATTAAAGAAGCAGAGGACAACTACAAAGATACAACTAATGCAGGTGGAAAGAAGTTTGAAGAAGTTGTCGGTAAGCTTTATGATCTAGTGCCTGATGCATTGCATGGAATTATAACAAAAGAAATGATTAGTGAAATTGTTCAAAGCACTTTTGATGAAATTGAAGAATACGTTAAGATTCAATTAGATAATGGAATTGATAAAATCAACGTCAAAGGTGACTAATAGTGAAGGTAATCACTATTGATCTAGAATATGTTTTATGGCTTTTTGGGTTCATTGCTTCCGCTTGGGGAGTAGTTAAAATCATTAAAGAAGTAAAGAAACCTAATGACGATTTAAAAGAAACTGTTAGAAAACACGAAGAATGGTTAGTAAGAGATAATGATAGAATAAAATCAATTGAAAGTTTAGTTATCACACAAGAAGGGATTAAGAAAGAATTGAATGAGCATTCTCGAAGGCTTGGAGAACATGAAGAAAGATTAGAAGAAGATAAGCAACGTGGTAATTTGACATTAAAAGCAAATATCGCAATCATCAACAATATGCTTTCTGAAAACGACAAAGATAAACTCCAAGAAACTAGAGATGAGATTCAAAACTTTCTGCTAGATAAAAACTAAGGAGGTTAAATAATGGGAACTCCACAAGAGTTTTATAACTATGCTCTCAATAAGGTTTTTAACAACAGAGGGCAAATAATGAACATTAATTATGTTCAAAGTGGTGAACCATATGGAGGGCAATGCGTTTCATTGATTCAAGGATTGATGGCATGGGGAGGAAAGCCATGTATTCCTCGTGGACACGCTCGTGATTGGTGGTTTAACAGAGCAAGCAATGGAGTGTTAAGTTATTTTGATGTTGTTACAGGTGCTCCCCAAAATGGTGACGTGGGAGTATCTGTAGGCGGTGATGCAAGATATGGACATATATTTATCTATTGGGAAGGTAGAGCACTCTCTCAGAACGTTCTAGGCAACCCTAAAGCTATGTTGTGGCCATTAAACTATCAAGGAGCTATTTGGGGATATTTAAGACCTAAATTCTATACAAATGCTTCTACATATGATTCTTCTCAATTAATTAAAGAGAATGGAATGGCCACATTTGAAAATGATACTGCAATCGTTATTCATAGAGATACTCCAACAGGTGCTTCTTATGGAACATTTGTAAAGGGTGAAAAGCAAGTCTATACAGAAAAATGGGTAGGACTTGGACATAGATGGATTTCATGGATTCATACTAATGGAGTAAGATGTTTCGCAGCAGTTAGTGGTAGTGAATCATATGGTGTTGAACCATGGGCCACAATTAGTGCTCCTGAAACAAAAGATATTGAATTAACACAAGAAGATGGAATTGCTGAATTTATTGTTGATGGTGTGCATAAGCATTACGATAATCCAAGTGGAGAAATTTTCGGTCAATGTAATTCAGGAGACAAGATTCGCTATTATTGGAAGTGCGTTACAAATGGACATAGATATGTTGTAGGTAAAGAAGGAGAAAGAAAGTTCTTTGTTGCAGTGTCTGCTACAGAGGATAGAAGTCAAATGTGGGCGAAATTCAGTGCTCCTGATACAAATACTAAGGAATACACAAAAGAGCCTACTAAGCCTTCTACAGAGCCTTCTAAACCAACTACAACAGATTACACTAAGAATGTTAAGGGATATGGAATTGATATTTCAGAACATAACAGTTCAGATATTGATTTATCAAAATATGACTTTGTGATCGTAAGAGCTTCTTACGGAGAACATACAGATAAGAAATTTGAATACTTTGCAGATAAATGTGAACAGTTAAAAATTCCTTATGGTGTGTACTGCTATGATTATGCGTTAGATGATAGTCAAGCTAGAGCGGAAGCAGAGTATGTATATAATCTAATTAAAGACAGAAATGTACAATTAGGTGTATGGTTTGATATGGAGGACGCAGATAATTACAAGAAGAAAGCTGGTGTCTTAACAAAAGAAAGATGTTCTTTCTCATGTAAAGTGTTCTGCGACTATATGAGTGCAAAGGGATATTATACAGGTGTTTATACTAGCACTAGTTGGCTAGTAACATTTGTAGAAACAACATATCCTATTTGGATTGCAAATTGGGGTACGAATGATGGTAATATTCAATCAGACCAATCTGGTGTAGGTGTTATTCATCAGTATGCAGCTAACCCAATTGACAAAGATATAATCTTCCATGATATTGATTTTTATAAGTCAAATCCTAAGAAAGATGAACCGAATACAGATTCTAAGGATGACTCTAAAGATGATTCTAAAGACGATTCTAAAGACGATAATGGAAACAAAATCAATGTAACAGGGATAAATAAATTAATTGAACTGTTGCTAAAGATTGTTGAAAAAATCGCCAAATTGTTCAAATAATATTACATAATGTACGAAATACGACATAAAACACTCGTTTTTGTACAAATTATGCAAAAAATAGGTTTATATGTTAAAATATATACACATAGATTAGTAGAGTGCACAATACGACCAATACCGTAATATGGTATAATATCTATGCTTAGGGGAATACAATCGTATTCTTCTTTTTTTATGTATAAAAATATTTATGTTCATGATATAATCATGTTGCTAGGAAAAGTAGAATGATAAAGGCCTAAGTTCTCTTTGGTGTAGTGCAAATTGCAGACGTGTAATTGAATCTTAACATTTCTCTTTGTGGCACTAGCAAAAACAACTACAAAATGTGACAATTGCTAAAAGCTCCCCCTTTTTGTAAATGTCACAAAAACGATTCCATACCTAACACATCCAGGTATGGTTTTTGTTTTTTAACAAATATTAAAATTTATATGCTATATTATTGATGTGTTCTTCATAGATGGACACAACCCTTTCTAAGATAACTTTATGCAAAAGAGTCTCCTTACCAAGCGGGAGGCTTTTTTGTTTATATATGGTTTTGGCATAATGGCATAAAGCACGTGGCATAACGCATGGAATATTTTTTTAGATTCAATGGAATAAAAAGTAGCCAAAAATGATAAAGTATGAGAACATAAAATAAACTAGATGAATAAAAAATAAAGTAAAATAAAGAGCTAGAAACTTACAAATATCATTCA